>Ga0131853_10007373_pt1 | contig 19890 bp, 17 predicted proteins | sample TergutLab28metaG_FD_92764 | JGI IMG/M metagenome (GOLD analysis project Ga0131853, IMG submission 92764) | Labiotermes labralis P1 segment gut microbial communities from Petit-Saut dam, French Guiana - Lab288 P1 (version 2) (version 2) | ecosystem: Host-associated > Arthropoda: Insects >... | reverse complement strand
AATACATAAAATGTTTACAATTAATTTTTAAACTATATGGAAAAGTTTCCGTATATCTTATAAGGAACAGGCTTTACGATTTTGCAAGTTTATCTCAAGGGCAGAAGACCCCCGCTTCAAAAAATTTGCTTGCCCGGGGTCCCCGAAAAGTCAAAGACTTTTTGGGGTGGCGCTAATTTTTAAGCTCCGCTTACGCTTCCGACGGGTGGGCGAACTGACCAACCTCACTACGTTCGGTTAGGGTGGGGGGTTCAAGCCCTTCGGACCCAGCGCTACGCGCGCGCTAAACGTGTGCCACAGGCACGAACGGGAACCCATCAAACCAGAGTTTTGATGGGTAGTGAAAGCGCCCCAAAGCGGGAACCCAGTGGGTAGCGCCAAATAGCTTTACATTTTCATAGAAAATGTAAAGCCTTAACTCACCAGCCTGCAGCGATACGCCATAGGCGTATCGCTGCAGGGACGTTCGTTAAGTTTAAACTGTCCAAATCGAGCAAGCTCGATTGGCCTGTTTAAACTTAACTCACTATATAACACATTGGAGGATATTATGAAAAAGAAAACCATTGTCATTGCTTTGGGCGCGGTAGCCCTTACTGCTGCGGCTATTTTTGTTGTAAATGCGGCTAACACCGCAAACTCTTTACCTAATCAGATTGCGGTTGAGCCTATCATAAGAGACACTATCATAAACACCGTAAGTGCGCGGGGTGAAGTGTCGCTTTTAAATACTGAAACTGTATTCTCCAGTGCCGCTTCTGAGGTTGGTTATGTCTACATAGAAAGAAACGACATGGTCTCGGAAGGTGATGTGCTTATCCGCTTCACCGACAGAAGCTTGGAAAGGCTTGAAAACCGTGTGCATGAGGCTGAGCTTGCACTTAGGAGTGCTGAGATAAGCTTGGCCGACTCCAGACTGCCTGCGGGAGAAACAGCTATTGAAAGCTCAAGACTCTCTGTGGTTCAGGCAGAGCAGGATATTACAAATCTTGAAACAACCATAGAAACCCAGCAAAGAGATTTAGAAAGGCTTAGAACAAGAATAGAAGATCAGCAAAGAACATATGATTCAAACCGGGCACTTTTTGAGCTTGGAGCCGTAAGCCAAGACAGCCTTGATAATTTGGAGAGGGCTGTAAGAGATCTTCGTGATGAGCTTGAGAATTTTGAAAATTCTTTAACCCGTAATGAAATGTCGCTGGATGCAATGAGGGCCACCCACTCTCACAGACAAAGCCTGTATGAAGAAACCCGCTCCAGAACAGACATGCGTGAAGTTCAAAACCTTATTGCCCAACGCCAGGTTTCAGTTGAACAGGCAAGGCTTAGACTTAATGAGGCCAGGAGTGATCTTGATAACTTTTCTTTAGAGATAGTAGCACCCATGAGCGGGACAGTTTCTATGCTTGCAGTTTCACGTGGGGAAACTATAATGTCTGACAGGCCCCTTGTAGAAATATCTGATGTTGATAATTTTGTGGTAAGAATGGATGTTAATGAGAGAAACGCTGCCGGCCTGAGATTGGGCCAGGAAGTGGAAATAACCGGTGCTGTCTTAGGCAGAGGTTCTGTTTACGGTGAAATTACCCGCATAGGCAGCTTTGCGGAGCAAAGACAGACCGCCAATGGCCAAGAGCGGGTTATGCCTATTGAAGTTGTGGTTCGCCCTTGTGAATTATCTGAAATCTTAAGACCGGGCTTTTCATTGGATGCAAGAATAACCATAGAAATCAAAGAAGATGTAGCCGTAGTACCTATTCTGGCTACTCTCAGAGACCGTAGCGGCGATACCTACGTTTTCGTAGTAAGAGAAGATAATACCCTTGAGATGCGGATAATAGAGCTGGGGCTTTATGCTGATATGACTGTAGAGGCCATAGGCATTTCGGAAGGCGAGCTTATTGTCTCACAACCTACGCTGGATATGTATGACGGTATGCTTATAACTCCGCTAAACTCAGCCGACTCAGATGCCAATGGAGGGCTTTAGATGATAATTGAAGTAAAAAGCCTTCAAAAGGTTTATAAAAACGGTGAAATAGAGGTTGAAGCTCTTAAAGGCGTCGGTTTTTCGGTGGTTCAAAAAGAGTTTGTGTCGGTAATGGGCGCTTCAGGCTCAGGCAAATCGACACTTATGAACATACTTGGCTGTCTCGATTCTATTACATCCGGCGAATATTTTCTTGACGGTGAAAATGTTGCGGGTTTAAAATCAAATACCTTAGCTCAGATAAGAAATAAGAAAATAGGCTTTGTCTTTCAGTCTTTTAATCTTCTTCCAAAACTTTCGGCTCTGCAAAATGTTGAGCTTCCCATGATTTATGCCGGTGTAAGCTCTGCAAAACGCAGAGAGGCGGCAAACATTGCTCTTGAGCGGGTAGGTCTTACTGAAAGAGCAAAGCATAAACCCAACGAGCTTTCGGGTGGCCAGCGGCAGAGGGTGGCTATTGCCAGGGCGCTGGTTAATTCCCCTGCTATTTTGCTTGCTGACGAACCAACGGGTAACTTAGACTCCACAGTCAGCGCCGAGATCATGAGCATATTCCAGCAACTTAATGCGGAAGGGGCAACCATTCTTATGGTTACTCATGAAATGGATATAGCTATGCACGGTAACCGTATCATAACCTTTAAAGACGGCGGCATAATGTCTGATGAGAGGGTGGAAAATCCCCTTAAGGCTGGGGAGGTTGTTTAAATGAATATAACTGAAAGTGTAGTCTCTGCCCTTAGAAGTGTGTACAGCCATAAACTCCGCTCGGTTCTTACCATGCTTGGTATAATAATTGGCATAGGCTCGGTAATCATGATCACTTCTGTAGGCGACGGGGTTAGGGCTTCAATTTTTGAAACTCTCGATAATATCGACAGAAGGGCTATACAGATATGGCAGCAATCCGGCGGGCCTGAATCACGGCTTACCCTCAGTGACGCTGAGGCTATATCAAGGATGGATGGTATAGATGGTGTAACTCTGATGACAGAGTCATGGGGCTTTGAGCTTGAGCGCAGAGACGGAAGTATAAGAAGAGCCAGTCTTGGCGGTATTGACGGCAATTATACTTTAATAGAGCAGGTAAATATTCAATTGGGCCGTTTTATTGACCATGTTGATGTCGAAAACCATTTACAGGTTGCGGTAATTACACCGAGAACCGCTTTTGAAACCTTTGGCTTTTTAAACGTAATCGGCGAGCAAATTGAGTTCGAATATTGGGGCGGTACTGAGCGCTTCACAATTATCGGCATTTTAGAAGGCGAAATAGACCCTGGGATGATGGAAGCGGCTATGGCCGGTTCTACCCCTTTGACAAGGGGGCTTGCTGTGGTTCCTATAACTACACTCAGTGATATCTTAGGCAATGAAGATACCATAGATTTTATCGGCGCCTCTGTCTCTCCTTATGCTTCAACTGTTGATATGGCAAGATCAATTACCGCTTTACTTGACATACGCCATGGTACTGAAGATCATTACTTTGTTCAAAGTATGGAGGCCGGCTTTGATTTTATAGACACAATTTTCATGGCGGTTACTGCCTTTGTGGCCTTTGTGGCCGGTATCAGTCTTTTTGTAGGCGGTGTCGGCGTTATGAACATAATGCTGGTAACAGTTAAAGAAAGAACCCGGGAAATCGGCATACGTAAATCCCTCGGGGCAACGGAGGGTAATATCAGGGCACAGTTTGTACTGGAGGCTGTTACGCTTACCTTAATAGGCGGGGGAATTGGCATTGCTCTTGGCTTTTTCCTTGCTGACTTTGCAGCGTCTATCATAGCGGATGCAATGGACGCTGATGTATTTGCTCTTATATCCCCTGTAAATGTAACAGTTGCCTTTTTAGCCTCAACTGCAATAGGTATAATTTTCGGCGTTTATCCGGCAAGTAAGGCAGCGAAACTTGACCCTATTGAAGCGCTGAGATACGAATAGGAGGGGTAATAATGAATATACTTGAATGTGTTTTAGCCTCTCTGCAAAGTATTTTAAGTTCGAAAATGCGTTCCATACTTACTATGTTTGGAATTATTGTGGGTATCGGTTCGGTTATGATGATAGTAAGCGTTGGTGAAGGTTATAGAGTCAGCATCAACAGAGAGTTTGAAGCTATGGGCATTGATGTAGTAACAATTAGAACGACCACAAACGATGGTCAAAACAGGATAGAGACTCATGACCTGCTTACAATGGATGATGTAGCTGCGCTAAGGCAATATAGCGACATCAGAGACGTTAGCGCAAGCATATCCTTTAATTTTTGGGAAGCTTTTGAGCGATTTGACGGAGATATGAATAATGCCAGGCTGACAGGTACAGATGACGCCTACTTCAGAATGAATAATTCAGTCTTTGTATACGGCAGACCCCTTGTAGAGCAAGACCTTCTTGCCCATGCCGGAGTCGCAGTAATAAATGAAGATGATGCGCTGCTAATATTCGGCCGGACTGATGTTGTGGGTGAAACTATAGATATCTCTGACTGGGGCGGCGGTTTAACCCTTACTATTGTAGGCGTTACCGAGTCTACAGCAATGTCTGCGATGAGTGCTGTATTTTCCAATACCCGTGATTTTCATGTACCTATAAGCCTTGTGCAAGACCGCTATAACGGCGGGGCTAATACGGTAAACAATATTTCAATACAAGTTGTTGATTTGGAAAGAGTACAGCAAATATCAGAAAACGCAATAAGAATAATCGAGTTTGACAGAGACACCGAAGGCAGATATGTAGCCTCATCAATGATGGATATGCTGGGTGAGATTGATGCGGTAATAGGCATGTTTACTGTGTTTATGAGTGTTGTTGCCGCCATAAGTCTTATTGTAGGCTCTATAGGCGTTATGAATATTATGCTGGTATCTGTCACTGAAAGAACGAGGGAAATAGGTATAAGAAAGTCTTTAGGCGCCACTAATTCTAATGTGCTTTTACAATTTTTAATAGAGGCAATAATACTGACGGCAATAGGCGGTATCATTGGTATAATGTTCGGTTTTTCAGGTGGTATGCTGTTTTCTCTTGCGGCCGAGATGATTACCGGTATGGCGCTCAGCCCCTTTATCTCACCTTTGACTATTGCGGGGGTTGTGCTTATATCGGCCATTATCGGTATTATTTCCGGCGTATATCCGGCGGCAAAGGCCGCGCAACTTAATCCTATTGACGCTCTTAGGTTTGAGTAGGAAAGTTTTAGATAAAAGCAAGTGCCCGATCATCATTTTGAATAGGCGCTTGCTTTTTTATTTTGGCGGGGTATAATTATTATAGTGGAGTGAGAACAATTTTCTCGTCGTTCTGAGCGTAAGCGAAGAATTCATGATTTTATGGAGGGCATATGAAAAATCTTATATTGATCCAGCATACAGAAGCCGTTCATCACACAAACAGCATGGTTGGTTCGTGGACGGATTGGCCTCTTACAGACCGCGGCAAAGAACATGCTGAAAATATCGGCAGAAAGTTATCAGAAGAATTAAAAGGCAAAGCCGGCGGCGTTTCTTTCTTGGGGGAAGGTTCTGATAAAAGACGAATGATGTATCGCTTCAACGACCTGTCGTATATCCGTTAAACACTATGTGGAATTTTGTTACTGTTTCTAAATAATTACACTATAAACTACATAAGGAGGCTTTTATGGCAAGCGTACAAGAACTTAAAAAAAGAGCATGTGAAGCTATCGACAAAAACCGCGACAAAATCATTGCAATCGGTGACTCTATTTTTGCGGAGCCTGAACTTGGGTACAAAGAATTTAAAACCGCAGAAAAAGTAAAAAAAGCTTTTGATGAAATGGGCTTTAAGTACGATGACGGCGTAGCGCTCACGGGTGTTATCGCCCCTTTAAAAGGCAAGCAGTCGCTGGCTAAAATCTCTGTCATGGGCGAGCTTGACGCTGTTGTTGCCCCCGACCACAGATGTGCTGACCCTGCTACAGGCGGCGCTCATTCCTGCGGTCATAATGCCATGATAGCCTCTCTCGTTGGTGTAGGTTACGCCCTTGCCGGCACCGGTATTATGGAAGAGCTGGACGGCGACATTTCTCTCATGGCTGTACCGGCCGAAGAGTACGTTGAAATTGAATACAGAAACCAGCTGATTGAAGAAGGTAAAGTGTCACTTCTTGGCGGCAAGCAAGAATTTGTGAAACTTGGCGTTATGGACGATATCGACATTATGATAATGCAGCATACCGGCCTTAAAAAAGACGGCGAGCCTAAAGGTGTAGTAGGCGGCGGTACTAACGGCTTTACCGGAAAGCTTATTAAGTACATAGGTAAAGCGGCCCATTCCGGCGGTGCGCCTCATCTTGGGGTCAATGCGTTAAACGCGGCTAATCTTGGTCTGCAAGGTATTGCGTTACAAAGAGAAACTTTTCAGGATAAAGACCATGTAAGGGTTCACCCTATCATCACAAAAGGCGGGGATTTAGTTAATGTGGTGCCGGAAGATGTGCGTATAGAAACATATGTTCGCGCCGCTAATCTTGACGCTATTGATGATGCTTGTATGAAAGTTGACCGTGCCCTTAAAGCCGGCGCTGACGCTGTCGGCGCTCAGGTCGTAATCAAAGACCTTCCCGGTTACATGCCGGCTCGCTTAGATTATCCGCTTATGGATGTTATGCATGAAAACATGAAAGCAATCTTTGGCGAAGAGCATGTACTTTATGAAAAATCTATCGGTGCAGGTTCTACCGACCAAGGGGATATTTCTCATCTTATGCCTTCCATCCACTCTGTTTTCAACGGTGCAGCAGGCGTTGGCCACAGCAGTGAGTATGAAATAGAGGATAAGGAAGTGGCCTATATTGCCGCTGCTAAAACTCTCGCTATGACAGCCATTGACCTACTTTATAATAATGCGGAAAAAGCCCTTGAAATTAAGAAAAACTTTAAGCCATCCATGACAAAAGAAGAATATTTGGCGAAATGGTGTAAGTTGTAAGCCATAAAACCTCGGTGCACCGCCCCGAGCCCCGCTGGGAACACGTTCCCAGACCCATTATAAAACCCGCGCTTATGCGCGGGTTTGCTTTATGAAGGGCCAAAGCTTGAGGTTGGATGGTCGTTCGCTACGCTAACTGCTCCGCAAGTATAACTGCCCGAAAGATATCAACAAGAGTATTTAGTAAGGCAGCACAAAAAACAAGCATGACAAAGCACCCTAAAAGCAGTGGATAGTCAGCAACTCCTACGCTTTGTATAAATAGCCATCCTATACCACGCAAGCCAAGCAAGACTTCTATAATAACAATGCTGGTAAAAAAGCTCCCTAAGTGAGCTTGAAATGCTGATAAAATAGGCACAAGAGCATTTCGCAGCACATGTTTGTACACAACCCTTTTCTCTGTCAAGCCCTTAGAACGAGCGGTTCTTATATAGTCCGTTTCGGCAATATCAAGAAGTGAAATTTGGATGGTGCGTGTTATTCCAAAAAACATGCCGGCGCTTAAGGCAATAATTGGCAGTAAAAAGAGTTCATTGTCATAAAGGCCGGGTATTCTCACCCCTATTATCTGAGGGAAAGAGATAATCAAGAAAACTGCAATCAGAAAAGCAGGCATGGAAGCTCCAATTTGAGCAATGACCATAAGCGCTTTACAAACCCAAGTACTTTTTTTGAGTACCATAAATATAGCCAAGGGAAACGCCGTAACTATGGAAGCAATTAAAGCAATACCGCTGAGCTGTAGAGTGTAGAATAAGCTTGACATAACTAAGGGAGCGATAGGCACATGGTTTCTGAAAGAATGCCCAAAATCCCCTGTAAATACTCCTGCCATATACCTTACATACCTAATAAGGATATTTTCATTATGTCCAAAAAGCTCCCTCAGCTGATACAGAATAACCTCAGGTGGATAAGCGGCCTGAGCGCGTGCCGCTAAGTCTGCAAGCGGGTCAAATGACGCAAACCAATACAGTATCATAAAAGCGATAAAGGTAGTACCAAACATAATAGTAATCAAGGTAGTTAATTTTTTAAATACATATACCCACATAACTACACCTACCTATATATAACTCTAATACTCCCCTTGGTTTATGAGGGCTAGGGCCGTCTCCAGCGCGTCCATCCCTTCCATATTAAAATGGTGAGGTATCACCCCGGCTTCTAGCGGCCGGCCGCGGCTGTCGGTTATATAATAAGTGTCGAAGCTAAACATGATACCCGTATTAGGCAGAGCCACCCAAACACGCGGCCCAAGCCAGCCGCCTCTGCTGGTTTCCCCTACAATGGTAGCAAAGTCAAGCTCCTTTGAGAAAAAGGCGGCCTTATTAGCCCCGGCGCTTGTATTGGCCCCGGTTAACAGCCATATTTTACCGTCAAAGGCCGGTTCATCATCAGTTCTTGGGGTTATGGTGGTAAAATGTACATTAAAGGCGTAATCCATCCGCTCCATATCCTCTGCCATAAGCTCTGGCAGGTCAAAATTGTCAATTATTTCACTTACAGAGAGAAGTTCACCTCCCGGGGTAAAATTACTTGTGACGAACATCCTGCCGTTTCGGGTATCTTCAAGAACCGACTCTAAATGTCTGTCTCCAACCGGTGTAAAGCCAAAACCGCTTACAGAGTGCCTTTCATTAGGTGTCATAAGTGGTCTGAATACCCCTTGTCGGAAATTTTCCCAAAAAGGGCTTGGGTTTCCTCTAAGGTCAATAATAAGATGGTCAAAGCCCTGTATTTCTTCATAAAATTCAAGCTTACGCTGGTTTGCTACGCCCATAGCACCGCCGCCGTATATGGCCATGTAAGCTATCCGCCCATCGTCAATAATATCTGTTTGAATCGTGGGTGTGCCGGCTGTAATGCCTAAGGCGTAAACTATGAAATCACGCGCGGTATCAAAATCCCCAATTTCTCTGGCGGCTATAATATCTTCAACTACTTCATAAGCCCCCATCAGAGCAGCGCGCTCAATAAAACCAAGGAAAGCCCCTTCTCCAAGACCTAGAATTATATCGGCCCTTGCCCAGTCATCGTGAGGCCCGTCAGAATAGCGCGGCTCATAAAAATTAAGCACATGCTCATATCTAAACATGTCGAAATCTCTAACATTCCTATTTTGACGGTGAAGGAACGGCTCAATAATACGTAAATCGCCCACAGCGCCATGTTCCGACATCTCTCTGCGAAGGGCTGCAAAAAAATCATCCTCGTCCATACCAGGGTTATCTGCCACTTGCCTTTGCAGGGTAGCTATGCTCCGCCTAATATCCATACCATGGATCCAGAAAGCCGCATCAAAAAGGGCAAAATTATTTTCAAGCACTTCAAGCATATAGTCTAGGTCTTGCATGAAAAGCTGCTGCTGTAAATTTAAATCGGCAGTAGATGCGGGTCTTGCGGCGTCTTCAACTGTGGGTATCATGAAAGGCACCTCAGCGCTGCCCGGGCTTTGCGGGTTGTCTCCCGAAGCTGTGCCGTTGCCGCAGGCAGTTAAAATCATTATCAGTGAAGCGCAGGATAGTAGCCATATTAGTTTTTTCATCTCTCACCCTCCTCGAAACTATACTGAAACTTATTTAAAATAGTAGCACACTTATTGTATGAAGTAAATAGAGCAACCTAACTAAGTCACGGGAATCAATTTTGTAAATATTTATGCAAATGCTTAGATAAGACAACCGTTTTTAAGATTGCTTCGTCACTCGCTACGCTCTTTCCTCGCAATGACGACGGGTGCTAAAGCACGTCATTGCGTGGAGCCGCCTGTGGGCGACGAAGCAATCTTTTGTCATTCTGAGCCCTTCTCTATGCTCTAAGGCAAATTCCGCGAATAATCTAAAAATGATACAAAATGCGAGATTCTTCGCTTCGCTCAGAATGACGAGAGCAGTTCGAATGACGAGAGCAGTTCGAATGACAGGGCAGTTCGAATGACAGAGCGGGACAGAATGACGTGATGGGTTCAAAATAACAAGGGTGATTCTTAAGCTATAGAAGCGAAACAAAGTTTTATTCACCCTGAGCTTGCAGATTCTAATACTCCCCGCGGTTTATGAGGGTTAGGGCTGTTTCCAGCGCGTCCATCCCATCCATATTAAAGTGGTGAGGTACAGTTCCCGCGTCATAGGGTCTGCCCACGCTATCGGTTATATAAAAACTGTCAAACGCAAATATTATACCCGTATTGGGTAGAGGAACAAAGACGGCCGGCCCGCTGACGCTGCCGCCGGAGGTTTCGCCTACGAGAGTTGCGAACTCCATTTCCATTGAAACCCTGGCCGCAACCTCAGCTTGCCTCATTGTAGATGGGCCGGTTAAAAGCCATATCTTACCGCCAAAGGCAGGCTCCTCATCGTTTCTTGGAATTAAGCTGCTTACTTGAAGGAGGAAGCCATAATCCATCCGCTCCATATCAAACATATTAATCTCAGGTAAATCGTGATTGTTTAGTATATCATCCACCTCAAGCAAGCCGCCTTGCGGTGTCGCATCATCCATAAAAGAAAATGTGAACATTCTGTTATTGCGGACAGTCTCTAAATGCGGCTCTAAATATTCACTGCCCCAGGGGGTAAAGCCAAAACCGTTTATGGTTGTTCTTTCATTAACACTCATGTTGGGTCTGATTATATTGTCACGGAAAAAGCTCCAGGAACCGCCGCCGGTATTTCTTCTAAGGTCGATTATAAGATGTTCATAATCTCTGATTTCTTCGTAAAATTCAAATATCAGATTCCGCCCTTCGATATTTCCGGCAGTTGCGCGCCCGGCAAAATTGTTAATGGCTAAGTAGGCTATACGCCCATCCTCAATTATATCGCTGTAGATATTAGGGATTTCATTGATAATATCATAAGCCTGCCTTATCAAATCTCTTGTCAGATTATATTCGCCGTGTTCCCAGGCAAACAATATTTCTTCAGCTAGTTCATCTAGCTCATCCTCACCCCACAGATATAACCATTCGACAAATCTACGGAAGCCTCCTTCACCCAACCCTATGACAACCTCTGATACATCGTCAACATGCATAGGCCCGGTTGGGTGTCTGGGAACATAAAATTCCCGCACATGTTCAAGCTGACCCGCGGGAAAAGCCCGATTATTTCCAAACTGCCGATGCAGACGAGGCCGTACAATGCCTAAATTCCCCACAGAACCATATTGGGTAGTCATTTGGCGCAGGGTTTCATAAAAATCATCCACATCCATACCCGGGTTATCTGCTATTTCTCTTTGCAAATTGGCTATGGTTCGCTCTATATCCATGCCGTGGGCCCAAAGAGCCGCATCAAAAAGAGCAAAGTTATCTTCAAGCACGTCAAGCATATAGTCCAGATCACTTATAAAAAGTTCCTGATTCACATTCAGATCGGTGACTATTACAACTCTTTCGCTGCCCTCAACAGTGGGTATCATAAAAGGCACTTCATTAGCCGCCTGGCTCTCTCCTGAATCTGTGCCGCTTCCACAGGCGGCCAAAACCATTATCAGTGAACCGCATAATATTGACCATAATAGCTTTTTCATTTCATTCACCCTCCTTAAAATAATATGATTGGTTTCATATTGTTTTTTATAGTGTAACATAAACTTCCGCCTTATGAACATTCTTGCCCAAACGCTGTATTTTCCTTCCTGAACGCTGTTTGCTGATACACTTCTTCCTAAAGTCTATTGACACTAAACACTTATAAAGATTATTATTATAATGATTTAGTATATTCAATATATTAAGACGAGGTATATAAATGGAGATAAGCTACAACAAAAAGCGTATAAACAGAGAAATACTTCATTTGATGATACCTATTGTAATGGAAAACACCTTACAACTGGTAGCGGGCATAGTAACCACCGCTATGGTAGGCCGGCTTTTAGCCGACGATATCGCCGCTCAGGGTATAAGTAACATAGTATACCGTACCTTTTTTGTTCTCTTTCGCGGGCTGGCCATAGGTGCAACTATTGTTGTTGCCACTTATTACGGCAAGCGTGAGTTTGCTAAATGCCGGAGAATCATAGAACAGGCGTATTTAACCGCCATACCCATAATTGCGCTGGCTATTCTTATAGCCAATCTATTTCCTGAGCAGATACTCAGTGTATTTTCTGATGATACAGCCCTCACCGGCCTTGCCGCCGATTATACACGGGTTTTGTTTTGGGCGCTGCCCTTTATGGCCGCTATAAGTTTTAATACAGCGGCGCTAAACGGGCAAGGTGACACTAAAATACCCATGCTCATAGCGGCGGCTCTTAATGTTGTAAATGTTATAGCCGCTTATGTGCTTATCTTTGGTTTAGGCCCTGTTGGCGGTTTTGGTATTATGGGCGCCGCCTATTCCACGATTATATCTCAATTTTCGGGCGCTGCTTTGGGCTTCTATGTGCTGTATAGAAAACGCGGTAATTTTAGGCTGGCTAAGCACACAAAACCCTTTATAAGCCTTGATATGGCTGAGATTAAAAACTATTTTTCCATAGGTTTACCGGCAGCGATGGAATTTTTGTTTTGGAATTTTGCTGCGGTAGTCATGGGCATGGTTCTTCTTGGTTACGGCAATACTTATTACGCCGCTTATCAGCTGGGTTTGCAGGCGGAGATGCTTACTGACATGCCGGCTCAGGGTTTTGTGGTCGCCTCAACAACTCTGGCAGCGAGAGCTATCGGCCAAAGAGATTCGGCCTTGTATAAAATTTACTTTTCGCAATTATGGAAAATGGCTTTGGTTATAAGCATTGTGGCTACTGTCGTTGTATTTTCCATTCCGCGGCAGCTTATGATGATACTTACAAATAATCCGGAACTTCAGCAGATAGGGGCCAGCTACATTTTCCTCATGGGTTTTGCTCAGCTGCCTCAGGTTATGAGCCGTGTGTACAATGGCTTTATCCGCTCCTCCGGCGGCAAGAGAGTGCCTATGTACGTAAGCTTTGCCGGTATATGGCTTATACGTGTGCCTTTGGTAGTGTTATTCGGCGGGGTGCTTCGGCTTGACATAAACTTTATATGGATGGCTATAGTGGCCGATCAACTTGTTAGAATAACAACCACCGTGATATATGCAAAACGTAAAAACATTTATAACTACGTTGATAATTTAGAAATAGAGGTGTAGATATGAAAATGCGAAGAGAGTTTTTGCTCGAAGTAAAAGACTGTGAAGATAATATAAGCGCCTTAAGTGAGACACATAAAATTATGGGTAATGTTAAGCTGGTATCTCTGGCTATTATTTTGCTGTTTGCTTTTTTGCTGTTTCGTAACCTGAATATTCTTTTAATGGCCTTCGGGGTTGTCTTTATACAGCTCTTTATTTTACTCTCTATTATTCAATTTAAGACCGAAAGAAAAATTAAAGAAAATCAGATTAAAATGAAAGTCAACAGCGATTACATCGACAGAATAGACGGTACATGGACTAATTTTGCAGACAAAGGTGAAGAGTTTGCAGATATCAACCACAAATATAGCGGTGATTTAGATATATTTGGCGATAATTCTCTTTTTCAATATCTAAATACGACAAAAACCGAGTATGGCCGACTGAAATTTGCCGCTGACCTTAGTAACAGTAATTTTAGCAATGATGAAATTAAAGAGCGTCAAAAAGCAGTTTGGGAACTTTCGCCTAATAAAAATTTTGCTGTAGATTTTCAGTATTACGGCTCTTTAGTCCGCTTAAAAGGTGAAATATCAGCGCTTATAACTTTATTAAAAGGCGAAAAAAGAGAGAAAGTGCCGGCTATATTCAGCTATTTACTTCTTTTGCCTATCTTTACTACAGCATTTATGTTAGCGGTGTTTTTTACCGGCCTTGCTGAATTCTATTTGACCGCAGCTTTAATATTGTTTGTACATGTGGCTCTTTGGGTTTTATGCACTGTTAAGTACTCAAAAGACCTTAAAAAAATCACCGGTGCAGGATATAGGATAGGTGAATTTTCGGAGCTTTTTGGAATGATTGAGCGCAGAAGTTTTGAATCAGATGCCCTTAAGAAAATTAAAGCCAAGGTAAAATCCGACAATGGCATAGTCACCTCAGAGGCTATTAGGAAACTTGACCGGGTAATAATGCTTATTGATATGAGGCGCGGGGCTTTGTATTTTGTTTTAAATCTCTTCTTTATGTGGGATTTTATCTGCCTTTACTTTCTAAGAAGCTGGCAAGCTGAGTATCAAGACTATGTAGAAGGCTGGTTTGAGGCCGTAGGTGAGTTGGAATCTCTAATGAGTTTTGCAAACCTTAGCTTTGCTGTTGATAGCTGCTGCCTACCTGAGATTAGTGATGAAAAGTTAATAGAGGCGAAAGATTTAGGCCATCCGCTTATTCACGTGTCAAAGCGGGTTGACAATGATGTTAAACTGAACAATGAAATTTTTATTATTTCAGGCTCAAATATGTCAGGCAAAACAACTTTTCTGCGTACAGTGGGTATAAATATGGTTCTTGGCCTTGCCGGCGGCTTTGTTTGTGCTAAACAGCTAAAAATACCTAATGTGGGTATATCGACTTCTATGCGGGTTTTTGATGATTTATCAAAAGGCGTTTCAACTTTTTATGCTGAACTTAAACGTATAAAAGGTATAATAGACGACGCAAAGGGAGCTTGCACTCTCTTTCTCATTGATGAAATGTTTAGGGGCACCAATTCTAACGACCGCTTGGAAGGGGCAAAAACAGTTATAAAAGACCTGGAAAACAAAGGCTCTATAGGGCTTGTAACTACTCATGACTTGACTCTTTGTGATCTTGATGACAATGAACGGATTAAGAACTATAGCTTTTCTGAGGCTTATGAAGGTGATGAGATTATCTTTGACTACAAACTCATATCCGGCCGCTCTGACACAACAAACGCAAAATTTTTGATGAATAAGCTGGGTATTGATGTTGAATCCGAATCTGAGTAATGCTTGGGGGCACCATATGAACTTAGACAGATTTATAGCAAGCCATCTTAGCGCTCCAAAAGATATTAGCGGAAGGATAGTCAGCTTTTTTATGAGCAGACGCAACCGGCCGATTTATAAAAAAACCATAAGCATACTAAATATTTCCGATGGAGACAATGTGTTGGATATTGGCTGCGGCAATGGTTATGTTCTTAATATAATAGCGAAACACCATAAAGGTAATTTTGCCGGTATTGATAAATCAGAAAGCATCATAAAAGCCGCCAAAAGCCGCAACAGGCAATTTATAAAAAATGGGATAATGGAATTTTGCTGCCAAGACTTAAGCCGAATGAGTTTTGAGGATGGTTTTTTTGATAAGGTATACACCATCAACACTATCTATTTTTGGGAGAGTCTTGATGATACCTTTAGAGAAATAAACCGGGTATTAAAGCCTAACGGTATCTTTATAAACACCGTACTTTCAAACGAAACCTTAGACCGATTTTCTTTTACAAAACACGGATATAAAAGATTTAGCGAGGAACGCTTGACAGGAGCTGGAAGTGCCGCCGGTTTTCAAGTAAAGGTTAACTCTATTTTCAGGGGCTTTGCTTACTGTTATGAGTTCAAAAAAATTTAAGCTTACTTGTCACTCTGGTCTTATAGTAATTGAAAATAAACCTTATTGTACTTAGAATTTACAATGAATGGGGCTTGCTGTCATTCTGTGCGTAGCGGAAGAATCTCAAATAATTATATTCAAGCCGAGATTCTTCGCTACGCTCAGAATGACAGCATGACTGGATTGACTTATAAAACCTCAACAAATTAACTCGCTATATATTATATCATACTTTAAAGAAAGTGCTTTGGAACTATTTTAAAGTCGAAATATTATAATTACAAGCCTTGAGATAATAACAAATTAATCGAAATATTATCTTTTTTTGTTTTGCTGCCTATCTCTTCTACCTTCGCTCTGCCCACACCTCTTAAGGTTATTGTGTCGCCCTCTGCAAGCAACTTTGAAGCCGAGCTTACCCCTTGCCAGTTTATAAAGGCTTTTTCTTTCTCTATTAACTTAAGCGCCTTACCACGCGAAATGTTAAAAGCAGCGGCAATCACCGCGTCAACACGCATAGAAGAAACCACTACAGCCTTTCGGGTTCCTTCTGTAAAAGGCGCGATTAAATAATCATCAGCTACAAGAGCCGCGCTTACAGCGGTTCTGCCCACAGATGTAATCGCGCTAAGAACATGGTCGGCTATCTCACGCTCTAGTAACACCAGCGCTTTACCGGGGAATATAAAGACATCCCCTACTCTTTCACGGCTTACGCCTGTGCCTAATATAGCCCCAAGAAAATCTCTGTGAGTGAGCTTAGCGTTTGAGTAAGTTATCTCCAAAGCAGCTATAGGAAAGGCCGATTCCAAAGGCTTATCATACTCACTAAAAAAGCCCAGCATAAGCCGCTCACAACCCATAGCGCCGCCATATAGCATAAGCTGAATACCGCATTCTTTCTCCAATATCTCATGAAAAGCCTGAGCGGATAATGGGTTAAGAAAATTACTGAAAGTTGGATAGCCTCTTTTTTCACAAAGTAAAGCCCGATCCAAAGCCCTCGAAAAAGAGAGTCTTTCATCAGGCATAGAAAAATTCCTAAGCAGTTTTGCTTTATCCACTAGACCTGTTCTATAACCTCGCTTTCGTCAGATTTTCGAGGTAATTTTTCATTCTGAAAGGAAGCGCGAACGTAGCATAATCAAAGATATTCTGCAAGTGAGCGCTGACACAAGCAGAATGAAAAATTAACCGAAAAGATGCCGGAGTGGAGGTTATAGGGTAGGTCTAATAAAAACCTACAGCATAGACAGTATAAAATTACTGACTATTTGAATAAGAAGCATAGCAAAAATAGGCGAAAAATCAATCATGGATCCGCCCAGCGGCGAATTATGAAACACCCTTCTTATAGGGCCCAAAATAGGTTCAGTTATATGAAAGATTATATCAGGCGCTCTAAAAGGCAGCCAGCTGCAAATAACCCTTATAAAAATTGCAAAAGTTAAAATTCTGCCGAACCAGAAAACCACAGTTGCTATCATTTCACGAACAAATAAACCGTCCATCCATTATCCTCTCTCTATTTGAGCACAGAGCTTAACCAAGGCAGGCTTAAGCTGGAACCTTTGATGCTGTCATCGATATCCGCCGCTAAAGCTCCTGTTATCTCAACTCCGGAAGGAGTTATCATAAACATGTCATTTGAAAGCCGCTTCATATTACCATCAAGAGCGTCAACAGCGCCACTTAAAAAGTCCACAACCCTTTGGGCCAATTGATCGTCTACAGACTCAAGATTAACAACAGAAATAACAGATATTTTGATATTATCAATAATATCTCTGGCGTCATCTATATTTTTGGGTGAGCTTATTTCAATTTGAGTAGGTTTATGCATATCAACAATATTAGAAGATATCGGCCTGACATTACTGACTTCTCTGGCGCGGCCGCGAGCGACAACATTAGTTCTGGCAGAAGCACCTGATCTGCGCGTTGCTATATTTTCTATATCAGATTTAGAACGGCTCATATGCGCATCCTCTTCTTCATAATAGTATTCATCCTCATAGTCGTCATAATCATCCTCTTCTACACCCAGAAGAAAATCAGAAACTTTTTTTAAGCTAATACCCATAATACAACCTCCCCTTAATTTAGTCAACTCCTTGGGCCAAAAATCCCCGTGCCGACTCGAATTATATCAGCGCCTTCCTCAATGGCAACACCATAGTCATTTGTCATACCCATTGATAAAAACTGCATATTAATATTATTAGTGCGAAAACCCTTGCTGTCAACAAACATCCGTCGCATATTTCTGAAATAAAGCCTATTTTCTTCGGGCTTTTCTACAATAGGGGCCATGCACATAAGCCCTTTCACCATTATGTTTTGCAAAGAAGCAATTTCTTTTAAAAAGTCTGAAAGCTCAGCGGGCTTAATGCCGTATTTACTTTCTTCCTCAGCAATGTTTATTTCAATCAAAATTTCCATAATTTTTTTATGGATTTTGGCTTGTTTGTCGATTTCTTTTGCAAGTCTGTAAGAGTCAACTGAATGGATTAAAGAAACCTTATCAATTATGCTTTTAACCTTGTTAGTTTGAAGATGGCCTATCATATGGCAAACTACTGAGGGGCCGAATTCTTCATATTTCTCAAGTATCTCCTGAACACGGTTTTCACCAATGTCTTTGACCCCAAGGTTTGTAAGCTCATTAATTCTGTCTGCCGGTTGTGTTTTAGTAACGCCTACTAATTTTACATCAAAAAAATTTCTATTAGACTTTTCACAGGCCGCACGCATATTCGCATAGACATTCTCTAAATTACCAGCTATAGTAGACACGCTTCATCATCCTCGACAAAAAGTGAGCGTCGTATATTGTCGCTCTTTGCACATATTGCCATATTACTTTATTAATTGACAAAATAAAAGGGGATGTCGCGCAAAGTAATGCAATTGAAATTGAATTGTCATTAAATTGACGCAATTCTAGTCGTAAAATATCGAAAAATGAATATATATAGTGGATTTACTTTAAAACTGCTTGTTCTGTAGCGGTTTTAAGGTAAATCCACTATTTGTAAAATCTTTCGGTAAAATCCATATTTTTCTTATAAGCAGGTTTTTGTAGCTATATAACAAACATAGCCCTCGATTAGTATAAGCCGAAGTGTAGACACAAAAGAGTAATTATGATATTATTTCAATATAAGGATTTTTTTAGTAAAAAATTGTGAGGATTTGATCATAAATGTCTTTTCATTTACCTAAATATAAGCACCCGGATTTTAGCAGGCCTGAGCTTATAAAAGCACCTGACTGTGAGAGCGCAGAAGTAGTTATAGATGGTGTTGTACCCGATAATTTTCACGGTACTTCCATGTTTCCCGAATACTATAAAATAAATGGTGAGTGGAAGTTGGCGGAGGAAAGCCGCATGGACTGTGTAGTTGTGCTTCACAATGACGGAAGTTTAGCTGTAATAGAAGCCCGTACCGTTAAAAAGGGAGACAAGGTATTACTTGGCCGTAGTGAAAACGGTGAAGAAGGTGTGTATATGCACACGACTGGTTTTACAGCTGATAAAGATTTAGATGAGCAATTTGTCTTTCGAAGCGGCCGCAGCAGAGAAACTGCATTTTCCATGGATTATGACAGGCTTTATGAACTACTCAAGTATGAAAAAGAACATGGTAATATTGCGTGGACAATGGGTCCGGCTTTTGCCTTTGACCACGACTCACGAAGGGCAATGCAATCGCTTATAGAGGCGGGATATATGCACGGCTTACTGGCAGGTAATGCTCTGGCTACTCATGATTTAGAAGCAGGGCTTCTTCGGACGGCTTTGGGCCAAGATATTTATACACAAAAATCACGCTCAAACGGCCACTATAATCATCTTGATGTGCTTAATCTAGCCCGCCGCAGCGGCTCTATCCCTAAGTTTATTGAAGATAATAATATTAATGACGGTATTATGTACGCTTGTGTAAAGAAGGGTATCCCCTATGTTTTAACAGGCTCTATCCGTGATGACGGCCCGCTGCCCGGTGTAATTGCCGATGCTTATGAAGGCCAAAACCGTATGCGCGATTTAGTTCGCCCGGCAACAACAGTAATTTGTCTTGCCACTCAGCTGCATACTATCGCCACGGGTAATATGACCCCAAGTTTTCGTGTAGTTAACGGCCAGGTTAGGCCGCTTTATATTTATTCTATTGATATCTCTGAATTTGCGGTTAATAAACTTTCTGACAGGGGAAGCTTAAGCGCCATCAGCATGGTTACAAATGTACAGGATTTTATTGTTAATGTGGCTAAAGGTCTTGGGGTTTATTAATATATCCTTTTTTAACAAGACATGTCCGGCTCATATACAATAAATCTTGTTGGTACTGTTGAGGCATGTACTGACATGGAAACAAAAAAAGAAAACTGGTTTCCCTT
>Ga0131853_10007372_pt1 | contig 19891 bp, 16 predicted proteins | sample TergutLab28metaG_FD_92764 | JGI IMG/M metagenome (GOLD analysis project Ga0131853, IMG submission 92764) | Labiotermes labralis P1 segment gut microbial communities from Petit-Saut dam, French Guiana - Lab288 P1 (version 2) (version 2) | ecosystem: Host-associated > Arthropoda: Insects >... | reverse complement strand
TGCTTGCAGGGGTGGGCATAGCGGTTGGCGTAAATGCAATAACGGCTTTGATAATTGGGCTGCTTGGTGTGCCAGGGTTTTTGCTATTGTACGCCGCACAAGTTCTTGTAGGGTAAAGACAGAATCAGCTGACCGGGTTTTCTGGTTAGCTGATTTTTTTATTTGCTAGGAAATTGCGAAAGCAATTTCCGTCGCTGAATGGGGCGCCGCCCCAAATCCCGCTTCCGCTTCCTTCGGGAAGCGGCGAAGCCGCTTTTTTATGCTGCCAAGCATGTTTTAAAGCGGGATTAGTATAAATTGACATATTTTATCACGATATTATCATTATTACGACTAAGTTTAGTCCGTATTTTATCACTATTTGGATAAAATATGGGTCTATTGTTTTTCTTGACATCAACCGTACTAACATATATAATACACGCGTACAAAAGGGGCAGAGCCCTCTTCGCAAGCTTCGCTTGCTGGCCCTCTTAGTGGGTTTCACCCACAGGCCGGGTGGCCCGTTGCCTCTCGGCAACGCCCCTTCGGGGTGTATACCGGGCGGCCTGCCGCTTTCGCGGCACCGGCTTTGCCGGAGTACGCCCCATTATAAATAAAAGGAGGTGCAACTTGTTCCAAATAGACCTAAAAAGCCGTAAAGCAATTTACGAGCAGGTGATGGACAACTTCAAACGTCTTATCGTCACAGGCGTTTTAAAACAAGACAGCAAAGTCCCATCTGTTCGGGACATGGCAAAAAGCCTGACCGTAAACCCAAATACTGTGCAAAAAGCGTATAGGGAGTTGGAAAACCAGGGTTACATTTATACGGTGCTGGGGCAGGGCAGTTTTATATCTGCGCCACCGGCAGATGGTGACACCAAAGAAATCGCCATCATATACGACCGTATTGGGCGAGATGTGCAAGAATTACTGTTCCGTAAAGAACCCAAGGAGCACATCGTCCAATTTGTAGGAAAGATAGAGGTGAGTTAAATGGTTCATATCGAGAACCTTACCAAAAATTTTGATGGTTTTACCGCCCTGGATAGACTAAACCTTAACATACGAAAAGGGTCAATTTACGGGCTGGTGGGCATCAATGGCTCGGGTAAGACAACGGCAATTAAGCATTTGGCTGGCATTTACCGTCAAGATAACGGAAGCGTAACAATTAACGGCCTGCCTGTGTATGATAATGCCGAAATCAAGGCAAAAGTGGGCTTCATCTCCGACGAATTATACTTTTTCCCGCATTACAACATAAGGTCGCTTCGCCGGTTTTACTCCGGTATGTACAGCACATGGAACGAGGAAAGATTCCGCCACTTACTAAACATGTTTAAGCTGGACGATAAGCGCAAAGTCAGTAAATTTTCCAAGGGTATGCAAAAACAGGCGGCGTTTATTTTTGCCATGTCTATCATGCCGGACTTCTTGCTGCTGGACGAACCCATCGACGGGTTAGACCCGATTGTAAGGCGGCTTATATTGCAAGAAATTATAGACGACGTTGCCGAGCGTGAAATGACTGTCCTTGTGTCGTCGCACAATTTGAAAGAAATGGACGGTATTTGTGATGCGATAGGCATTATAAAAAGCGGCCGCATGGTCATAGAACGCGATTTGGACGATTTAAAGTCGGACGTTCATAAAGTGCAATTGGCGTTTAACGATACCGGGCTTGAAACAAGCGCACTTGGCCTGGATGTATTACATGAAGAAAGCCGCGGCAGCATAAAAATGCTTGTGGTGCGCAGTAGCGAAGCCGAGCTTGTTTCGCGCATTAAGAGCTTTAACCCGCTTATTTTCGACCGCCTTCCTTTAACATTGGAAGAAATTTTTGTATACGAAACGGAGGGCGCATCTGATGAAATCCCTTATTAATCCTATATTGCTAAAAGAACAGCTACGCCGCTTTTGGGTTATTGGTGCAGCGTTTTTGCTTCTGTATATTCTAACGGTGATACTGTTTTTGATAAATGCAGGCACCAGCCATGATGGGGCGGCGCAAGCACGTTTGATGGTAACTATACTTTCTATGCAGCATCCTATGCTTGTTGCGGCAATGGTACTTGCGCCGTTTTGCGTGGTCATGGCATTGTACCCATACTATTTTAGCGGCACCGCCACTACTACGTTTCACACCTTCCCCATAACTAAGCGGCAGTTATTTTTAACAAACCTTGCAGCGGGTGCCATTTTGCTTATTTTACCGGTTTTAATTTTAAGCGTTATGCTTCTTGTGCCAGTTAGCTTTGGGCCGACTTTTGGAGCGATAAGGACAACCGTTCCTCGTTCTTTGCGTGCCCCGGCTATGCTGTTTCCAAATGGTGAAATTCTTCAGTTTGAAACGGTTAACACCTTCCCGCGTGTTTTTGGCTTTTTTATGCGTATGTCAGTAGGTATGATGTTTTACTTTGGTGTATTTAAACTTGCGGTGTCGGTATCGGGCAGCAGGGTTATTTCTGTGCTTTTGTGCGGAGCTTTCCCTTTTGTTCCTTTGGCATTACATGGCCTTGTTAGGGCAATAGGAAACGTTTATGTGTTTGGCATTAGTGATGCTAACTTAGGCAACCATATGACCGCAATCGCAAGCATTACCAACCCTGTTACATGGATGGGTATCATTGACGAAAGCAGAAGTTTTACAAATGTAATTTTCTCTAACTTGATTCCAAACCATCTGATTTATATTGCAATTACGGTGGTATTGTTTGCAGGAGCATATATGTGTGCCCGCAGGCGCAAGCACGAGCGTACAGGGGATTCGGTCGTATTCACATCCCTCAAAAATGTACTGGTATTTGCAGTATCCATGCTGGGCATGATAGCAATGGGGTTATTCTTCCTTGCGCTTGCTCAAAGCCGCTTCATGCTGTATGTGGGCTTTGTGATTGGATTTATACTGGCATATTTAATTGCCCAGATGATAGCGGAAAAAACATTTAATATTAAACACAAGCTTAGAGCACTGTTCCTGTTCGGCGGCATCATGTTTGCGGCGTATATACTCATGCTTACCATAACCACTTTTGGTATCGGGTTTTATGTTAACCGTGTGCCTGCGCAAGCAAATATTGCGGGAGTAGCGGTACAGCATGGCAGAGATTTTCACTTTGTAAGTGATGCTGATATTATTGCCCGTACAAGAGAAGTGCATAACGAAATCTTAAACAACCGTACGTATTTGCGCAGGGTGTTTTGGTATAATGCCACCGGAATATCTAGAGGACGTACAATAATTCATATCGCTTATCTTTTAGAAAATGGGTTGGTAGTTAACCGTCAATATTATGTATCGCAAAATTTTATGCAACGTTCGGGAATCGAGGACCTGATGCAAGAGCCGCAGATGTTGCTTGCCAGATATCGTTTGTTGCACACCCCGGAAGCCATATATAACATTAGAATGGACTTTAGTCCGCAAGGCGGGGTAGAGCGGAATAACATACGCGACATTATTGTACGTGAAGATATAGAATCTTTGGCAGAGGCCATAAAGGTAGATTATATCCGAAACGTGGAAAGAAACAGAGGCGTTATAAATGTAGGGCAATGGGAGTTATTTTACAGAGTTAGTGTGCGCATAAACCCTGATCCCGACTCAGATTTCAGTTTTTATTCGTGGTCTACACCCCCCAGCCGTTCCACTACGATGTTCATCATGGTTACCCGAGACGGAGCCATTATGCAATGGCTTGCTGAACGCGGGTATTTGAATCCACCTCCTAACCTACCTTAAACCACAACAATAAAGGCTTGAGAAATGGTGGCGTTTAGCCGTTCTCAAGCCTTTGTTTATTCACGCTGCATAGACCTCTACACAGTACCCTTCGTGGTTACATTCTGTACAAGTAAGCCAGCGTACTTTCCAACCAGATGTGCGCATGGTATTCTTTAGTAGCGGGTGGAATGTTGCATTGCATTCGGGGCAAATATACCTTATTTTTTTATGCAACGCTCTGACAATTAACACTACAACAAGCGTGTATATTGGCGTGACCACTACAAAGGGAATCCACATACCCCTCATTATCCACAAGACTATCGAGCCAAGAAACATAATCTGAAACGGAACCCCTGTACCAATGCATTTTGCGTGTAACCTTCGTAATTTTTTTCTGTTTTCCATCATGTGCCCTATGTCTTGGATAGAATTTACCGGAATCGCGTCCATGTTTTGTATACTGTCTTTAACGATTTTTATTGCGGTCACTTGCTTTTGCCTTTCGCTAATTTCATTGCTGAGTTGCTTCGTTTGCTCGTCAAGCAACAAATTTAGAACTTTAGCGGGTGCTTCGCTGTTTAAAATCCCTTGGATAGAGTCCAACGAAAGCCCAACCGATTTTAGCGTGCATATAAGCCGTAACTTTATCAAGTCGTTTTCTGTGTAAAGCCGCCTGCCGCCATCGGTTAATTCGCTTGGGGGCAATAAGCCTTTAGTATCATAAAACTGCACCGTTCTAACCGATACATTGCATGATTTTGCTAGTTCGCCGGTCGTATATTTTGACATAGGTTTCACCTCCTGAAGCCAATAATATTGCATTACGTAGCGTAATTAGCAATGGGTGACGTTAGGGGATTTTTTTATTTTTCTTCATACCCATCCAAAAAGCTATAATCCACGCCGTTCAGCTTATACCCAATTATCGTGTCCAGGTTAATGGAATGAATACTTTGGAAAATGCTTTTCTCCACATCTTTATTGTCACGCTTCAAGTTTTTTAGCAGTGCCTTTACTTCCTGCCGTTTAGATGCGCCGCCGCTTGCATCAAAAACGCTACAATTTTCGGACAGAGGGCAGGCACATTGTATAAATTCCAGATTATTGTACCGCTTCCATGCAAGAATCGCCTCTTCGTGCACACAGTACATAGGGCGGATGAGTTCCATTCCCGGGAAATTTTTGCTTTTTAGCTTTGGCATCATGGTTTGTATCTGTGCGCCGTACAGCATTCCCATTAGCGTGGTTTCTACTACGTCGTTAAAATGGTGCCCCAAAGCTATTTTATTGCATCCAAGCCTTTGCGCATGCGAATAGAGGTACCCGCGGCGCATTCTTGCGCAAAGGTAACAGGGCGAACGGTCGGTATTGGTTACCACTTCAAAAATATCAGAGTCGAAAACTTCTATGGGAATTTCCAACTTTGCGGCATTGGCAATAACACGTTGGAAGTTTATTTCGTTGTATCCGGGGTTCATGACCAAGTACTTTACGCCGAACGGGAATTCGCTGATACGGTGCAATTGCTGCATTAGCTTGGCCATGAGCATAGAGTCTTTGCCGCCGGAAATACACACGGCTATAGTGTCGCCCTCTTGTATTAGCTTGTATTGTTGTACGCCGGTTACAAAAGCCTTCCATAAGGGTTTGCGGAATTTTTTATGAATGCTGCGCTCTATTAGCTGAATGGGGGTTAGTTCTTTTTTCATTGGGCGACAGCTCCTTGTATATTTGGGTAAAAGCAGACAAAAACGTGTCAATTTCCCGCGTTGTAGTCAAATGACAAAAACTTATGCGCCAGGAAGCCAACGCGTTTTTCTTGTCATGGCTTATAGCCATAACCGGGCGGGATGGCGCGCGGTCTGTAGAACAAGCCGATTTCACAGATACACAGATGCCGTGGCGGTCTAACGCTGCTTGGAAGTCTATGCCTTTTATACCGGATACGCTGATGTTTAGAATGTATGGGCTGCCGTCTATAGGGCTATTGATGCGCACCAAGGGGAATGGCTTAAGGCCGTCCAGCACATATTCCCGTGTACGTTTGACAACTTCCAGACGTTCGTCCATTTCGTTAAATGACAGTTTTAACGCCATGTATGTCGCGGCGGCAAGGGATAATGCTGGTGTGCCGCTACGGTAAATAGTCGTGCTTCTGCCGCCATGTATAAGCGGCTCCAGCACAACGCCTTCGCGCTTTACCAACACGCCCACGCCGCATGGCCCGTGAAACTTATGCGGCGAGAAACAGAATGTGGATGCAGAGTGCATTTGTCCCAGTGGGGTTTTCCCCATGGCTTGTGCTGCATCGACATGTAAGTGGCAGTGCGGGTGTGCCTCCAAAATCTCCAAAATGTCAGAAATGGGCTGTATTGCTCCCAGTTCGCTATCCGCCGCACTAATGCATATCAGCACGGTATCGCGCCGCATCACGGTTTTAAGATGCGCCGTATCAATATTTCCGTTTGGCAAAATTTTCAATAATTCAATTTCATAACCCGAAAGCTGCAATGCCGAAAGCGTACCACTCACCGAAGGATGCTCTAAACATGTGGACAAAATGTGCTTGCCCTCGTATTCATAGGCTTTTGCGATTCCTTTAATCGCAAGGTTGTTTGCCTCGCTTGCTCCGGAAGTGAATATAATTTCCTGCGGTTGGACATTGAGTAGCTCTGCAATGCCGTTTGTAACACGTTCCATCTCTTCCATAGCCTTACGCCCGGCGGTGTGTGCCGCCATTACATTGCCTGGGAAATCCCGCTCTACACGGCAAAATTCTGCAAGAACACGCTCGTCTATAGGGGTGTGCGATGCACAATCTAAATTTATCATAGGTCGAGTATAGTAGACTTCTCGCATAACTTCAAGATTTTTGCCCTAGCTTTTTAGCTCTTCGCTAAGTTTTCCACAAAAGTTTACAATCTTCTTAGCTTTTACTGTGTTTATATATCAAGCCCCCTTTCCTCGTGTTTGGTCTGGTCGAGGCCCTGATTTTTGACTTTTTCCATAAGGTCACATATCGCGGTCAGACTAAAGGTAAGAAGGAGTGCACAGTGACGTACGTACGCGACAACTTCATGGTAGACATCAAATACGATTCACTGGAGACTTAAACGGACAAGCCTTAGCGTGGTGCAACAAGGTCAACGCTAGGGTGTGTCGACAATAATGGGTTTTATGAATTTTTGAAATAATTTTTTGATAATCTAGGAAGCAGAATTCGCCGCTTGCTGTAGGCAAGAAAGAATTTTGTTGACAACGAGTATCAGAAAATTAGTCAAAAAGGCACGAAACAGCTTATTGTCGACATACCCTAAGATACACGCCACCACGAACGAGGTTCCGTTCGAGCGGTTGAAAATAGATGAATCTCCGCCATGCGTTTCCTCGAAAACGGTGAAAATATCGTATTCCTCGGCCCGCCGGGGGGTAAAACACACCTAGCCACCGCAAACCCACTTACTACATCAACTGCCATACACTCATTGAGCAGCTAAAGACCGCTCATCACAAAAACAGACTTCTCGAGAAACTGAAAGTCCTTGGCAAACATTCGCTACTCATCATTGATGAAATCGGATAAACACGTTACCGAAGAAATGAAACGTAACAGTGCTGCCAAAATAAAAGGGGCTGTCTTATTAAACCCATTAAAAAACGAGAGTTAGGCACTAAGTGCCAGCTCTCGTTTTTTGTTGTACAATGGAGTTATGAGACACCAACGCCAACACCCCAATCATACCCCAAAACGAGCAACATATCAACTGACGCTCCCATTTGAATTAGGCGTGCTAATCGAATCATCAGAACCGGTGCATGTGATGCTAAATCTAACAGAAAGGCTGGACTACAGTCACCTAAACGCATCATACACTCGCCAACCCAGCGAGAAAGAAGCATCACCGAAGCAAATGTTTCAGTTAGTATTATTGGGGTTTATGGAGGGTACACACACCACAAGAAAACTAGAATCCTCCTGCAAGCACGACATCCGCTTTATGTACGTGTTACAAGGGAAAAAAGCCCCGGATCACAACAGGTTCTGGAGCTTTATCAAGCATCGCCTGCAAGGCGCAGTGGCCGAGCATCTGTTTTATCAGCTGTCCAACTACTTATACGATGCGGGCGAAATCGACCTTGCCAACCTATTCGTAGATGGCACCAAAATAGAAGCGAACGCCAACCGCTACACCTTTGTTTGGAAGAAATCCACCAACAAGTACGAAGCGCGACTAGACAATAAAATGGATGAGTTCTTCAATCATTTACTAAACACCTATCCGCTGGAAATCCCGTCAAGCGCAAGCCCTGACGTATGCTTGAACATTCTCAGAACCCATGCCGACAGCCAAAACACCCTCTTTGTACATGGCCGCGGCAAGCGTAAAACCCAGCTTCAGCGCGACATCGAAATGCTGGAATCATATCTCATTCGCAAATGCAAATACAAAAACTACAACGACATATTTAAGGGGCGTAACAGCTTTTCCAAAACTGACCCGGACGCCACTTTCATGCGGATGAAGGACGACCACATGATGAACGGACAGCTGAAGCCGGGCTATAACCTTGCGCTTGGCGTATCTGGCGAGTACATCGTAGGCGTGGACATCAGTAGCGAACGCAGTGACCAACTCACGCTCATCCCCTTGCTTGACCGCATGGAGCAGGGCATGGATGGCAAGCGCTTCGAGAATATCGGCTTGGATGCGGGCTATGAGAGCGAGGAGAATTACACAGCGCTTGAATCTCGTGGTATCGCCGCATTTATCAAGCCCCAAAACTATGAAAAGTCCAAGACCAGAAAGTTCAAAAACAACGTATATTTACTGGAAAACATGCCCTACCATGTGGACACAGACACATATACTTGCCCGGCCAATCAGCCCTTCGTTTTCTCCTACACCTGCACACGAAAAAGCGCCAGCGGCTTCAAGTCGAATGTAACGGTTTATGAGTGCCATGCTTGTACGGGTTGCCCCCAAAAATCGGAATGTACAAGGGCGAAGGGTAACCGTAAACTATACGTGGCAAAGGATTTTTTAGCTTTTAGAAAGCAATCTCTGGAACGCATTACCAGTGAACAGGGCAAGATACTGCGACTGAACCGTAGCATACAATCTGAAGGCGCTTTTGGGGTGCTGAAAGAAGACTATGGCTTTCGTCGTTTTGCACGGCGGGGTAGTACCAATGTTTTGACCGAGGTGCTAATCTACGCCATGGCATATAATGTCAACAAATTTTGCAACAAACAAAAACGCAAACTTCGTGGCGTTATTCTTCACCAGCTAAAGTCTGCGTAACTTTTTTCATCTGTGATAGAGTTTTTGAAATCTGGGAACAATTTTTTCCACAGGCGAGCTTTGCTGTGTGGAAAATTTGACCTTTAGGTCAAAATATTACGGCAGTGGGGATGAAAACAGAGAAAAAAGGGGCTGAATTGCTAACTTTGAAATCTTTGTTAGCAAGACAGCTCCTTCCATAGAACTGAGCTGGAAGGATTCGAACCTTCGAGTGCAGGAGTCAAAGTCCTGTGCCTTACCGCTTGGCGACAGCCCATTATGGTACATTCACTTATCGCAAATGTACCTTGTGTAGCAAGAGCTAATGGCGGGATTCAAACCCGCGACCTACTGATTACGAATCAGTTGCTCTATCAACTGAGCTACATCAGCGACAAAGAGGAGTTTATCGTAAATCTAAGGCGGTGTCAAGAGGGAGAAGCAAAATTTTGGCTAAAATGAATTTTAGAAAATAAATTTCTTAGCAGAAAGAAACGCTGAACCGCCGCGCGAGTGCTTCAGCCGATAAGCAAAGTGATTATTTTACAGTAATTCTTCCGCCTTTGCCATATTTGCTATAATAGGCACATCAAAAGGGCATCTGCTTTCGCAATGGCCGCAAGCAATACATTCTGTCCCCCTGTGCGCAAGGGCACGATAATGCGATTTTACCGATGGCGGCACATTGGTTGGGTCCAAATTTGCAATGTCTAAATATTTATTAACCGCAGCAATATCAATGTTAACAGGGCAGGGCTGGCAATGGCTACAGTACACGCATGCGCCCCTAAAATCGTTGCGCATGGTTTGTATTATTTGAGAATAGTCTTTTTCTTGGCTGGTAAGGTTGAAGTAATTTAACGCCTGGGCTATTTCCTCTACAGATTTACAGCCGGGCAAAACGCTTGCCACAGCCGGACGTGAAAGCGCGTAATGCAAACATTGCCCCAGTGTCATTGGCTGGGCAAAAGGGGTGTGCTGGGGAGACATGAGCTTGCCAGAGCCCATTGCCTTCATCACAGTTATGCCAATTTGCTTTTGTTCGCACAAGGTGTACAAGGCAGCGCGTTGCGGGTCTATACCGCGCAATAAGTCTTTGCCAAAGCGGTTTGGCATATGGTCAAACACATTTTCGTCCGGCGGCAACATGTCGAAAGCAGGGTTTATGCTAAACATCATCATTTCCGGTAAACCGGTTTCAATTACGCGCATGGCGGTTTTGGGGTTGTGGGAGCTAAATCCGATATGGCCTATGTCACCCTGTTTTTTAAGCCGCTGCACATAGTCTGCAAAGCCCGTTTCGAACACGCCTTTATAGTCTTCGTCGGAGTCTATAAAGAACATCATACCAAGTTCGATATGCCCGTAAATGCGCAAAAGCTCTTCAAAATATTTTTGCACGGTGGGAAGGTCGCGGCTTATATCATATTGCTTATTCACGTCTGTAGAACCAATATGCCCTTGAATTATCACATCCTTGCGGCGGTTGCCAAGAGCCTTTGCTATGGACTCGCGAATTTCCGTACCCGGCATAAATATGTCAAAAATATTAATGCCGCCATCCAGTGCAGTATCAATCGTTTCCTTGATTTGTTCGTATGGCGGCTTTGCCACGTCGAAGTATTCGCAGCCGAGGCCTATCGCACTCACATTTAAGCCTGTTTTGCCAAGTTGCCTGTATTCCATTACATCATACCCCGTTCTTTACTCTTAAACCGTGTAAGATTCCCATAGAACATAAGCTCTACTGTGCCCACTGTGCCATTCCTTTGTTTTGCGATTATAACTTCGGCCTCGCCTTTTTTTAAGGTTTCCGGATCATAGTATTCGTCCCGGTAAAGGAAGGCGACCAGGTCTGCATCTTGCTCGATAGCACCGGATTCACGCAGGTCGCTTAACATTGGGCGATGGTCTTTTCTGGCTTCTACTGCACGGCTTAACTGCGCCGCAACCAAAACAGGCACACTCAATTCTTTGGCAATGGCCTTTAACGACCGTGAAATTTCAGAAATTTCTAACTGGCGCGATTCCGGTTTAGAGCCTGCAGAGGCGGACATTAGCTGCAAATAATCGATAACAATAAGCCCAAGGTTTTTTTCCATTTTTAGGCGGCGGCATTTTGCCCGCATTTCTGTTACAGAAATACCGGAGGTGTCATCCAGATAAATTGGCGCGCCAGATATTCCGGCAATGTTTTCTGCGATACGATTCCAATCGTCGTCATTTAAGGCACCCGTGCGCATACGCCCGGCATCAACACCGGATTCCGAGCTTAAAATACGGTTGGCCAACGATTCTTTTGACATCTCCAGGCTAAAAAAAATGGTGGGTACTTTATTTTTTATTGCGGCGTGGCACGCGATGTTTAGCAAAAACGCCGTTTTACCCATGGATGGACGCGCACCCACAAGTATAAGCTCTGCCGGTTGCAGCCCTGCTGTCTTCCTGTCGAAGTCGTGAAACCCGGTTGCGACACCAGTGATATTGCCTGGGTTTTCGGATAATTCTTCTAGTTTTTGGTTGGCTGCGACAATGACCTCGCTAATATGCGCAACCTCGCTGATATTGCTACGTTGGGAAATGTCAAAAACGCTTTTTTCCGCACGTTCTAATATTGCCGAAACATCTTCGCGCGCTTCGTATCCGGCGTTTACAATGTAAGTGGCAGACTTAATAAGCTGCCGCAGTGTAGATTTTTCGGCAACAATTTCCGCGTGGCGTTTTATGTTTGCAGATGTGTAATGCGCCGCCGCCAGGTCGTTTATTCGTTCGCGCCCGCCAATTTGTTCAAGCATTCCTTTTTCGGCCAGTTTGTCACTTAGGGTAACAATGTCCACGGGAATGCTGCGGTTAAACAACTCTACCATCGTTTCAAATATCGTTTGGTTATCCGGACGATAGAAGTCTCCGCCGTGTATAATTTCGTAAGCCACCGCTATGGCTTCCCTGTCGAACAGCATACTTGAAAGTACCGCCAGTTCTGCCTCTTGGTCGTTGGGCGGGATGCGGGGGACGGGACTTTGCAAAATTTCATTTGGTTCCGGCATGGCTATTTGTCTGCCACTGTTTCAAACTTTAAGGGTGCATTGACCTGCGGGTGAAGTTTTACATTGGCAGTATGCTCACCCGTGGTTTTTATAGCCGGTACAACAATTTTTTTCTTATCTACGGATATGCCCTGCTTTTGCAGTGCTTCTGCAATTTCTTTATTGGAAATGGAACCAAACATGCGGCCGCCTTCGCCAACTTTTACCGGAATTTTAATTTGTACTTCTCTTATTTTTGCGGCGATGGCCTGTGCTTCTTCTATATCCTGCTGCAGCTTTTGAGATACCTTTTTTTGCTGCCCTTCCAATTGGGCCATGTTTGCCTTTGTTGCCTCTACCGCCAGCTTACGCGGTATCAAAAAGTTACGGGCATGGCCATCAGATGCTTCTATCGTTTGGCCTTTTTTGCCTGTACCTTTCACGTCTTCAAGCAGAATTACTTTCATGGGGGTCACTCCTTTGACGATTTCTTATTGCGCTAATTATAACACAAAAGATTTCTATTTGCTAAACCCTGGTGTATAATATCAATGGAGGCGAAAAAATGAACCTACAAACATTTTTTGAAAATATATTCAACGCGTTAAACCGGCAGGATAATCATGTGATTATAATGGTGGTTTTCTTGGTGTTTATTGTAACATCTTTGGTACTGCGGGTAGTAGCGCATTTGCATTTTAGAGGCGCGTTAATCGCATTTCAGGTCGATACGCGCAAGGAAATTAATATTAAAGGTGACGTGGCAAATCTTAAATGCAAATTGTTGCGTAAAGCAGTTGCGGAATATATACGCACGGCAGAACGCGCCGCGGCCGTAACACCAACCGCACAAATAGTAGAACGTGCCGTGGCAGGCATGAGCCTCTTTGGCTGGAAATACGAGGCCGTTTTGCCATTTGTAAAAAGCATGGAAACCGGCTTTCTTTTGGTGGGGCTGGTTCTAGCACTTGCGTTTAACGACTTTGCATTTATGTACGGTGCTGTTGCGGTCATTTCGTTTGTATTAACGCGCTTGTTTACCGCATTTTTCAATGCGGATGGCGCAAAGCAGCAGCTTATAGACGAAATGCATTTGTATATCGAGCGGGAAATAGGGCGGTTTTTCGCGTCCGACTCTGGCGGGGCCATCCTTCGCCTCAAAGGCGACCTTACCGATGCCATAAACAAGCAATCTGTCGCGTATAAAGAGACTATGGAAAATATCGGGCATATTATGGCATCTGCCATGAGTAAAGTGTCCGATAGCATGACGGAAGCGACAAGTTCCATTGGCCCCGCGGTTGCCACCGCCATGGACGAAAAATTAATAGACATGAACGACACATTAACCACCACGCTCCAAAACTGGGAAAAAGCCTTAAGTGAAGCAACACGCCAGCAAACGGCAATGAACGATTCGTCCGAGCGTATTTCGCATGCAAGCACCCGGCTGCAATCTTCTGCCGAGCTTTTGGCAACCCACATGCATGGGCACAGCAATGCCCTTTCAGAGCAACTGATGGCATTGGTAGGCGCGGTCGAAGCCATAAAAGAATCTGTAAACCTCTTTGCCACCCAGCAAGAGGCATTAACACAGCAGGCAAAATACATCGAATGCAACCAGCAAACCCTCGAAACCAGCCTGCACAGCTACGAAGACTCCTTGCGCACATTAACCGGCTCTTTGGGCGAGGGTCTTGGGGCGTTTATCAACCTGCATGCGCAAACATCTGCCCAAGTGATAAACGACACGCTAAAATCAAACATAGACAAAGCAATGAACTTGTACCAAGGCACAAAAAGAAACACGGAGGATTCCGGTGATACAAAATGATGATATTTGAACGCTTCGACCATCCCATCCCATCACTGGGTGTTGGCATAGATGCCATAAACATAGAAACCAAAGACAGGCACGAAGGTAATTTTACCATAAAAAACCTGGGCGGCGGCGTTTTAAGCGGCAAAATACTATCCCGTTGCCCCGGGCTTGTATTTACGCCTACGCAATGGGAAGGCAATAGGCAAACCATCACATATACATTTAACGCGACAGCGGCAGGGCTTGCCACAGGCCAGGGAATAGAAGGACATGTGTTCGTATCCTCTAACGGCGGCGAAACTAAAATCCCCGTAACGGCAAGGCTTGCCAAAATGTCTATAGCCACCGCAGAGGGCAATACAATCGCAAATTTGCAAGATTTTTACGAATACGCACAAACACACCCGGCCAATGCAAGGCGCATGTTTGTAGACAGCGAATTCTATATGCTATTGCTGGCTTTGGGTTACGAATATATGGAAGTTTACGAGTCGCTGCACAAAGACTCTAACCGGGAGCGCGCCCTAGACAATTTTTTCATACTGTCCGGGCTAAAGGGCAAAACAACAATGTTCATGCGCAATAAAGGTTTAGAGTTTGTGCAAAAGCCATACGACACAAGCATGCTGTATGGCAGTATAACTGTGCAAAAATCTGACATGGGATACATCGAAGCCGCAATAACCACAAAGAATAATTCGCCATGGCTAAACTTTTACGCCAGCCGGTTGATACAAAGCGATTTTGACGAAGATTTGACGGCAGTAGTCAATTTTAGCATAGACCCGCTTAAAGTTTACCGCTCATATGCGCGGGAGCTTGTTAACATTGGCCCAGACAACACGATTGAAATTGAATACCGCCGCACCGCGCCTGTCATTTTGCGGTTAAACCGCATTGCCCTACGCTACGAAGATAGCGGCGTAATAGAAGTGATAAATAACACGGGTAGCGATGTGCGTATAGAAGTTTTTTGTCCGGAAAGTTTTGTTCGGTTCTCTGCCAAAAGCTACCTTGTTGGGGAGTATGGCGAAATACCTTTCGACGTTAAACCGTCGGCATTTTTGAGTGCCCAGCTATTTTTCCGCAAGCTGCCGTACATGAAAACCGCCATAGAAATTAAAGCCATGGCACCCGGCTTGATGCACAACAAACAAATACCGCTAATTGTTGGGGAGTGGTAAGTATGAAAGAAGCGAACTTCAGCTTCTTTCATCTGATTATTTATGCCTTCCGCAAGGAGGGCTTTGCCCGACTGAAAGGAATGGAATCAAAACATGTATAGGAAACAAATAGCCCGCTTAGAAGAACAGTTGGCGATTAAAAACGATATAACCACTGCCACTACCTTAGCACTCCGGTACTGGCAAGCGTCGCGTTTTTCCAACGCGCCCGACCACACGCTAATACAACGTGCGAATCATATATCGCTGTCTGTCTACAGGCGCAACGCATCGCATGGTGAGCTTTGCACGCTTGCCATTTTCATAGCAATAGAAGCAGGGCATTATGATAGTGCCAACGAAATGCTGGACAAAGCAATGGGTCACAAGACATTCCTGCGCACCAATACGCCATATCAATACGCTGCGCTGTGCTTCTTATACGCATATTTGGAAATTAACCAAAACCGTACCCGTTCCGCAAAAAAATATTGGCGCGCTTTAACCGATCATATCCGAGCAATACCGCATTCCGAAGATTATACAATTATGCAAGGTCTATTACATCTGGCATCCGATGAATTTGAAGATGCTTTTATCTGTTTGCGCGATGCGTTTCGGGCAGGGTCTGACAGTATATTTTTGTACGAAGGGCTGTACAGGTACTATCGCACCGCACCACATTCCCCGGATAGCGGCGCAATTTTAGCACTCCTCATTTACGTTGCGGGTAGAGGTGTAGATATTTCCGGCCTTGCCATGCGCCACCAAACCGTACTGTTTAACGCTATTTCTGCCAACCCAAATGCGGGAGAACAACTATATGCACTAAGCGGCTACCCTCCGCTTTTGGAAGAAATATGCGCCCACCGCATATCTGCTTGCGATGTGAGCCCGGCAGCATATGCCTATTACAAAGAAGCCGAAAACAAGCAGATTTTCACAAACGGCCTGTACCACGCAATAGTTCAAGCCTCGTACGAAAATAGGATTAACCATGTAAACCACTACACACTGGCGCAATTTCTCAAAACGGCACAGATGGATGCAGAACTTGCGGTGTACGTGTATCATTTATTGTTGACCACGCCATCCCTCGCCACGCTTTTACCCGACCATCAAAGCCGCATATTACAACTTGCAGGGGATTGTATCGAAAACAATGTTACGGGCAGGGAGGCAAACAGCCTGTATTATTATTTTTGGTCCCGGTGCAAGGAGCTGGGTATAGAAGGGCCAAATTTGAAAAAGGCAGAAGCAATTTTAAGCGAAATGCTTACCAGCTTTGAGCTAACCGCCCATCCCAATGTACGATATATCTACATTACCGAGCCGGAAAAGCGCGGGATGATTGTATGCGATATACAAGATACCGAGCCAGGTGGCAGCATAGTAATAGAAGCGACAGGCCAGGGACTTTCCTATATCTGCTTGGGTGCGGGACAGCGGACAATACTGGACGAAAAGATAAGCATTGAGCGAATGGTACCCGGTGCAAGCGCGGAGTTATATCAATATTTCTTCGACAAGGGTGACAGACGTTTTTATTTGCTCACCTATTTGACAAACCATTATTTGCAAGAAGCGGCTACGCCGCTTCCCGAAGGAAGCGGAAGCGGGATTTATTCCCGCTATAGCGGCGGGGTATACACCGACGAAGTCGGCGATGCGAAGCATCGGGCCACCCGGCCAGTAAGCGCAGCTTACGAGAGGGTTTGGGGCAGCGCCCCATTAGAAGAACAAGCGGCAGTGCCGGATATTACGATTCCCGTATTTGAGTCCATGCTTGCAGAAAAAGCAATAACTAAGCCATTCAGAATGCGCATTTTGGCAGCACTTGGGCAGCTTCATTACAATGCGTCCAACTTCGACCGGGCTTTGGAATACTACGGGGAAGTAGACGAAGACATCAGCGGCTTTGTCGAACAAATTTTAAACGTATACATGCAAACCCACAAGTATGAGCGTGCTGCAAAGCTAATATCAGCAAAGCATTCCTGTATATCCGGCGAAATTTTGATGGACACCATATGCACATTGCTTACAAAACCAGTATCGCATGCGCCCTTAGCAGAGGCAGCATACCAATTATTAACCAACGGATTTTATTGCGAAGAAATTTTAATTTTGGTGCTAAACTATTACGATGCAAGCTATAGCGAATGGGTAACACTTGCCGGGCATATAGACATAGACACGCGCATTGTAGAAACCGCCATATGGATGGCCCAATGGGACACTCACGCACAAGAAGCATTTGTACGTTTGTGCAACCACAATGGGGACGAAACGCTTAAACTAATCAGCCAATTTGTAGAATACGCAACGTACGAACTTTTGGTAAACAATGTCCATCCAGAACGCGAAACGCTAAGTATACTGGAAAAACACTGCCTTGAAAGCAGCAATACCCTGCTCGTATGGGGGCTTGCAAGCTGTTATCTTCATCATAGCATTACAACATTTAATTCCGAGCAAATACTCGCGCTTGCAACGCACACATTAGAGGACGAAAGCATTTTGTTCCCTGTATTTAAGGAAAACAAATTTTCGCGCATCCCCTTCATAGAAAAATATCAGCCCTTTGTACACCGCGGTATACCGGGCAAAGATTACCGCTTATACTACCGCATCGACGATAACCCAACATTTACATCCACACCCATGCGATATATCAAATATGGCATATACGTAACCTGCCTGCCCCTTTTCTACAACGAAGAAGTCACATACTACTTTAGCGAAGAAACGCCAACAGGCAGCATTTCCACCAAAATGGCAACCATAAAAAATACAACCCCATTCCTGTTTGACCACCCCACAGACCAGTTTTTTGCCATAAACAACGCCCTAACCTACGAGCAAATGTTTAAGTACGACCAAGTAGAAAAGGCGATAGGCAGTATTGTTAAGGATGTACAAGTAGTGCGCAGCAAGTTGTTATAGGAAGAGGTTCTCATGCAAAAAAACCGTCAGATGTTATTCTTTGTGGTGGTGTCGTTTTTCTGGTTTTCGCTATACGCGTATGTACCATATGTAACCCCTTTTGCACATTATTTGGGTACCGATTACGCCTTGTTGGGCATTATTGCCGGGGCTTATGGCTTTACCCAAATGGTATTGCGTTTCCCGCTTGGCATTTTTTCCGATAAGGTGCGAAGGCGCAAAATTTTTGTGCAGGCGGGTCTTTTTTTTGCATCGCTGGGTGGGTTGTTGGCGTTCTTCTTTCCCAGCCCGCATATGCTTTTGGTTATGCGCGGGCTTGGCGGTGTTGCCGCCAGCGCATGGGTCACGGTTACGGCCCTTGGGGCAAGCTATTACAACCCAGATGAAGCCCCAAAGGCCATGGGCCGCATGAATAGCGCCAACGCCTGCGGGCGTATGGTGGCACTGCTTACAGGCGGGCTTATTGCGCAGCGGCTGGGCGTACCATACGCGTTTCTGCTTGGCGGCGTCGGCGGAATTTTAGGGCTGTTTCTTAGCTTTGGCATCAAAGAAAACCGGCCAGGTAAAGCGGCTCCGCCGCTGCCCGAAGGAAGCGAAAGCGGGATTCATTCCCGCTGTAGCGGCGGGGTTTGGGGCAGAGCCCCATTGAATGGAAAAAAAACTAACTTGGCAACCCTATTGGAAGTTGCGCGGAATAAACAACTGCTGTGCTGTTCTATACTTGGGATATTGGCTATGTATATCAGTTTTTCTACAACGTTTGGCTTCACACCGCTTGCGGCAGCACAGCTTGATGCATCCCAGCTTCAACTAGCTCTGCTGGGTGTGATGTCTACCGCGCCCGCCATTTTCATCTCGCCCTTAGCAGGCACTATAATGCCCCAAAAATTGGGCGCATCCACCACCCTTGCAATCGGGTTTATTATCGCAGGGGCAGGCAGTGCATTGGTCGCGGTTAGTAGCTCGTTATGGATGTTATTTGTTGTGCAAATTTTAGGCAGCTTGGGCGGCGCAATTATCGCCACACTGCTGCTGGGGTTATGTATCCGCGATATATCAGCAGAGCGACGCGCTACAGCAATGGGCTTTTTCCAGGCGGTATATGGGCTGGGCATGTTCCTTGGTCCCGTTATTACAGGGCAAATAGGCCGCACATTCGGACTAATGACAGCATTTGTATTCGCAGGTGCAATTGGGCTTGTTGGGGCGCTACTGGCCGTTGTGTTCTCGCGGATGTTACGGACAACATAACGTATAGCAATTTTACTTTAAAACAGGCGAAAACGAGGCGGAAAACCGGCGGCTTCAGGAATGAACCCGGAAGAACCCGGGCGGTGCTTGCTGCGATATTTGTGCATTATTTTGTCCGAATGATGATAAAATTTGCACCTAATTTGGCACAAATAATGATAATATTATGATAAAATATGCCAGGTCAAATAAAGGGCTATGCCACAGCCTTAGATACTGCGTAATATAGCAGTTTCATTAACTATACGGAAAATTAACGTACATGCATTGTGGTGAAGGCACGTAGCTTTTGCGAAAACCGCCTACAATGCATAGGAAATTTTCCGCACCGAAAACAAAACTGCTATAAACGTAGAGAATATTTTGTACAAAATTGAAAACCCCCGTTTCAGGTACGCATTGGCTTGAAACGGGGGTTTGTTGTTATAAATGAGGTTTTGCGTTATGGCTGATGCACTGTATTACGTGCGATATAAGAGTTGGCTGCACTGCCTACTATATAACCTGTATCATCATAGCCGTGTACTGTACCCCATACTTCGTTATCGGTTACAGTGGCACCCCATGCCGCCCCGGCTATACCGCCCGTAGAGCTTGGCGGCCAATCCCATACATGAATGATTACGGCTGTTACATCAGCGTGTGTTCGGCTATGCGTTACGCTTGAATCCCACAGATTACCTACTATA
>Ga0131853_10007370_pt1 | contig 19894 bp, 6 predicted proteins | sample TergutLab28metaG_FD_92764 | JGI IMG/M metagenome (GOLD analysis project Ga0131853, IMG submission 92764) | Labiotermes labralis P1 segment gut microbial communities from Petit-Saut dam, French Guiana - Lab288 P1 (version 2) (version 2) | ecosystem: Host-associated > Arthropoda: Insects >... | reverse complement strand
GATGATGGGTGCTGTGACACCCGAAACATGTAGAGTGACTTTGCAGTAAATAAATATCTGCATACTGTTGCATCTGGTTGGATTTTTATTAACATTGAATTAAGATGCACGGAACCATGAGTTTAAAAGTCATAGAGTTCGTTGGCACTTGTGCAGGTATGTTGCGGATGAGCCGTCAGCCTAATAAAACAGATACAAAGACAGTTGCGTTTTGACGTACCTACCCCCCCCCCCTCCTCCAATTTACATAAAACCCAACGGGGATGATGCATCTAAAGGTCAAGTTTCATTAACATGGGACAATAATAAAGTGTAGTTTACATGAAGACCAAAATACGTTTTTGATTATATGTCGCTCATTTCTTCTTATAATGAGAAATTGTTCAGGCAAAAGTAGCAGAGAAACTCGAAACAGACATTTCTTGTGAATAATTTTTTTTTTTTGCAGAATCGTGCTGTTTATGAGATAACGTGGAAAAATATTGTACAGTCGGGCAGGCCACAGATGACAAAATGGCGCATGCGCATTGCCTGCTGAATACCTAAGGCTACAAACATACACTCATATTTTTGTAATACCCATTCCTTTTTCACTACAACAATGTTTGAACTAACGCGTCTCGATGTTACGTTATGCGTACATTACCTCATTGTTGTGTTCTTTCTTTCGGGTGGTTCGCCGGCGTCTGGATTTTATGTGCCGACGTTTCAGAACACTCTGTTCCATCTTCATAGGTCGTGTGAACAAGAAGAATAACTTGATGCGGAGTTTTGCGAATAATCAAATGTTTCTTGCAGATTCCTTCCCATAGAAGTGGATTATTCTTGATTTAAAACTTTTGCCGTGTTGTGAATGTTGCATTTTTTTTTGTTTGGTGATTCTCCGACGTCTGTCACCCTCCAAAAATATAGCATTCAGAACTCGGCGGAAGTTTTAAATCAAGAATTGACTGTCTTTTTTTATTCAATGATCCTATTCTGAGTTTCTTTTCCTTTCGTAGTAAATAAGACCAGATCTTCTAAATCCGTCAGATCTTAAGTTATGAACTTTACTGGATGAACATTGAAACTTCTATGAGATTTTCAGTTATCAAGATATTAAAAATTTGAATCTCGACACCATATATTTTGGCAGGTTGGGTATTGTTTGACCGTGTATCTTCCGCATGAAATAAAGTGAAATGCCAACTTGATGCAACTAGGTCACTATATTGATATTTTCTCAGCTCGACATGTTTCGGGTACATACGCCCATCATCAGGAGCATTAGATGTTGAGTTGAAGCGTGTGGTTTTCTGCACCGAGTTTTTGGATTGGTGGTGGTCTTGAGAGCAGCTGCGTAGGTCGTGTCGGTGCGGTCGCACGGCACCATCCGCACCGTACACACGACCTACTCAGCGGCTCTCAAGACCACCACCTATCCAAAAACTCGGTGCAGAAAACCATACGTTGCAACTCAACGTCTAATGCTCCTGATGATGGGCGTATGTACCCGAAACATGTCGAGCTGAGAATACATCAATATGGTGACCTAGTTGCATCAAGTTGGCATTTCACTTTATTTCATTTTGGCAGGTGGTTATCAGCGATTCTAAGGAACGCGCTGGGAACAGTATGGTGCCCTGGGTGTAACATGCACGTTGTAATCATCCAGGAATCCAGAAATTGAATGTTAAACTGTCCAAATAATTTGGAAAACAAATATTATTATTCGGGTTATCAAATCCAGAAGGATGAGTTTGGAGGGTCATGTAGCACACCTGGGTGAGAGGAGAAATGTACACAGAATTTTGGTGGGGAAACCTGAGGGAAAGAGACCACTTTGAAGACCCAGGTGTAGCTGGTAGGATAATATTCATATGGATGTTCAGAACGTGGGTTGTGAGGGCATGAGACTGTCTTGGTCTGTCTCAGATAAAGGACAGGTGACAGGCATTTGCATATGCGGTGATGAACCTTCAGGTTTCGTAAAATGCGGGGAATTTCTTGACTAGCTGAGAACCGGTTAGCTTCTCAAGAACGACTCTTCTCCATTGAGTTAGTAATGTGGATAACACAGAGTGGACATATACAGCATCCACACTGTTGTCCGAGCCTGAACGTGGCAGGCTTAAACATCCTGTGTAAGTGGACAGCCAAAGGTATCTTTCATCTACCCCGTACTCTTTCCAGTACGCACGGTAACCACGGTTGCTAGAGCGACTTGTACTTGAGGTAGTTATTGGATGCGATTCAAATCCTCATTCTGTAGAAATAACGGGTATTTCTAATATGTACATTAGTGTGTTGCTGTGCTACAAGTCGGAAGGTTGCTGGTTTGATTCCAGATGATGTCATTGGAATTTTTCATTGACTTAATCCTTCCGATTGCATTATGACCCTGGAGTTGATTCAGCCTCTAACAGAAATGAGTACCAGGAGCATTTTCTGGGTAAAGGCGGCCGGTGCGTAAGGCTAAGAACCTTATCACCATCCTGTACCATTGTCATATAATCTGGGAACCTTGACTTCCTGGAAATATCTGGGCCACTCCAGGCCTGTAACGGGACAGCTTTACTTTTACCTTTTACTTTAGTTTGTTAGTTTCAGTGATGTTTCGCATGCAACCTTATTCGAAGATGATGGAATCGACCATTATCCTACCGAGAATTGATATCATTGCTTGTATTCTGTGTTTTTGTGATTGAACATTTTTTTGTGTGGATCATTAGGGCAGAAAAATTATAGTTTCTTTTCAAACACCAATAATTTTTTCGGACCTGAATCAAATCGTACCTCAAACATGGACCATCTTCTCTCCATTCTTGGGTTTACCAATCGTCATCATCGGGTAATAATAACCATTTAAAGACGGATGGCAAACTGCTTTATCTAAAGACCCAGTCCGTACCGCGCAGTAAACACTTTTCATCTTGGCTATAAAAACCAATCAGTTTATGTTGTATGGGGCACAAGCCGCTGTTTGTTCTCAGACAAATACATAAATACAGTGTGGACAGAGCATACAATTATTGAATGTTAAACTGGTGTTGCATCATGTGACCAGTAGGATTTAAAAGGTTAAACAAGATTTTAAGCAATTTGTGATACAATCTCAAATTCCTCATGTCACTTGGTTGCCACAAGTTGTTAAAGTCGACTGGAGACGAAAACAGTCGGATATCCGCTCTCATAACTTACGGTCTTCCCAGGAAAGCGTGAATTCAAGCATTTACGGATATTAGTGACGTTTGTACACGTTCATTGTTCAGTGGAGTTATTGGACTGTACAAGACCTTCAGCCGTTTTGACCTATCGTGTATTGATTTAGTCATTTCCGAAATGTATAATAAGTGGCAGCCTTTATAGTTCATACCGGCACAATAGACACGCCTGATAAACTGGACTGATTGCTTATTTTCCAAGGACCTATTGTGAATAAAATCGTCCAGTTCCTTTTTAAACCGATCCAGGTTTGACTATACATGCTGACACATTTTACGTACTGAGTGGTTTGTGGCCGCCAGCAAAACAGTTGCAATCCGAAGTGCAAGAGCAGTAGGCAGGATACTGAACAGAATAATCTTTAAGTGGTAACGTGTATGCGAAATGTGTACTGTTTGTAATGTGTGACGGTGTTCACGCGTTTAGACACGTTCTGTACGTTTGATGTTTGCGTGACCGTGCATCATTGATACAATAATATAAACAGCCAACTAGATGCAACAATAACATATTTTTATTGATAATTACAATCAGCTCAACATGTTTCGGGCGATAATTTCGCCCATCCTCAGGAGCACTAGACTGTGTTTACAGCTTGTGATATAATACACCGACGATGCTGCCTGTTGGTGACCAGTTCCACCTCATCCTGGTCACCAGCAGGCAACATCGTCGGTGCTTTATACCACAAGCTGTAAACACAGTCTAGTGCTCCTGAGGATGGGAGAAATTATCGCCCGAAACATATTGAGCTGATTTATTGATAATTACAATCAGCTGAACATGTTTCGGGCAATAATTTCGCCCATCCTCAGGAGCACTAGACTGTGTTTACAGCTTGTGGTATAATGTACCAGCAGGCAGCATCGTCGGTGCGTTATACCGCAAGCTGTAAACACAGTCTAGTGCTCCTGAGGATGGGCGAAATTATCGCCCGAAACAGGTTGAGCTGATTGAAGTTATCAGTAAAATCTGTTGACGTTTTGTACGCTTTCGATGCTGTAACGTTGGCTTTAACCCTTAACCCGCTAACGTGGAGAATATGGTGAGCTCCTAATAATGTCAGCAAATGGCAGATGGGATTTAACTCGGCGTTTAAAGGGTTAATACGTACTTTCCGCTGTTTCTGTAACCATGACCTCGCGAAAGTGTGCATTTTACTGGCGTCAGGGTGAGATAGCTGCTGACTGACTACTGCGCTCAACTGTCTGCGTAACGTCTTTCACTTCTAATATAAATTATGTTAATGCAGTCTGCGTTGTTAAAGACTTATCGACTTCATACGGTACTTTTTCCACGCATCTCTATTACATCTACAACATTCATTACCAATTTTTTGCGCAATGTTTTCGTTTTCTACTCATTCTTGCTCCGATGTTTTTACACAGCATAGTACGTCAATGACTAATTAACCTTTTGACGCCTAATGTCAACTATAGTGGTCGTACCACACCGCTAACCTCTAAAGTTGCATTTAATATATTTATTCAACAAATATAGGTACTGAATATTTTAAACACGGTATATACTTTCCATTTTTTCTCTTCAAAATGCAGTTTGTTTCATAATTCTAACATATTTGGTTCCTGTATTATTCACATTTTATATACAGGGTGTGCTAAAATTTTAAAAAAACATTTCCGGCGTCAAAAGGTTAATAAAATTCTGTGTCGTATTTGGCCATAAACAGATTTTAATTATTTCGATATTTTCATTTTAATTGTATTGATACCACTGACGGATAAAACCCATCTCTTTCACAAAAGTTACCTCATAAGCTGTAGACATCCATAAACTTGCCAACTCCTTGCAGATGGCCAAGATCTGTGGCCGAAACATTTCGGAATAACAATTAATAAGAAATAAAAAACATTGTGGAACAAATTGGTAATAAATAAAGGTAAAGTGATCCCGTTACAGGTCCGGTGTGGCCCAGAAGGTGGGTAGAAGTATAGCTCTAATCTTCCATGACCGCGGCACTAGAAGGGGATGAGTGTTCATCCCCACGCTCCGGCCACCTCTATCCCTGGGAAAGACCCGATACCCATTTTACAGGAGTCTGGATAGGCCCCAGGGCCGGTCTGGACGGACGGAAAACCTCGTCTCCACCGGGATTCGATCCCGGACCGTCCAGCCCGTAGTCAGTCGCTATACCGACTGAGCTACTCGACCCACAGTTAGTAATAAATATTGTATATATTTATCGATATATCGATGTGAGAGATTTCAGATGGGATAGAGCAACGCAGCTTCGCGAGACCCCCCACTTTTAACGAAAGAGATAAGTACGCGCCGTCGGGATTTGTCTGTAAGAACTCCAAACCTTGGCTTTTACTCAACTGATTTCGTGCTTGTAATATATACATTCAATTGTATGATGACAGACTTGTTCATATGAAAGCACTAACAGGTTAATTCATAGCGCTTGGTAGAAAAAAATACCTAATTTGTACCATTTGCATTAAATCTGCAATGAAAGCAGCTTCCCGCTCGAACTTGACAATTGGTCTTTGTATGTAGCGTAGCATAACTGCGAGAGATAAAAGAGAAACTCACGATGCATAACAGATACAGATAAATGCACTAAACCCGACTGCTGTAGGCAGCTACCAATAATTATCCGTCTATCTACCAATCTGCCTCATTCCCCTGATCGACTACAAACAAGTGATATTTGTTTTCAAATGCTGCGGTAATCCGATCAGAGATTAGTGATGTCAGTTTTGTTCGGTGTGAAAATTGAAAATAATTGATAATGAAATTGAGGGCTGTACTCGTTTTCGCCGCGTTGAAGAACCAATCAACCGTTGGTTAGTGTAAATTTGTGTCAGGCTCTTTGGTAATATTCGTTTTATATGTACATTGCGAAGCCAGTAATGTCTTGTGCTGTGTTCTGTTAAATAGAAACATGGACTGTCTCTTATATTTCACTGAAATTTTGACACAGGACTGTCTGTGTAAGAACTGGCAGCTCAGGGTATGTGATTCTGAGTGGACATTTGTGGCCAAATGTAGATTTGCTGGAGATCGGTAGGAGAATTTTCATTTCGTAGGCGCATTCGCAAAATTGCGAACAGCGACCATTAGTTGCGTAATGTCTGTCTGTATGTCTGTCCGTCTGTCTGACCATCCTTCAGTCCATCCTTCCGCATGGGAAAACTCGGCTCCCACTGGACGGATTTTTTAAAATGAAATTTGATATTTGTGTATTTCTTGACAATCCGTCGCGATGATTCTAGTATCAATAAAATCGGAAAAGAATAACTTGTACTTTACATGAAGATCTGTATACATTATGATCATATCTCGCTCAGTTCTTCTTAGAATGAAAAATTCTTCAGAAAAACTTTGTAGAGAAAATCGTACCATTTATGAGAATGTGGAAAAATATTCTAGAGCCGAACAGACCACAGATGACAATAAGGCGCATGCTTATTGCATGTAAAGCAGTCCCATTACAGGCCTGGAGTGGCCCAGAAGGTTCCAAGAAGTTAAGGTTCCCAGACTTCATGACAACGACACAGGATGGTGGTAAGTATGCCAGCCTTACGCACCAGCCGCCTTTACCCCCAGGAAATGCTCCTGGTACTCATTTCTGTTAGAGGCTGAGTCGACCCCAGGCCCATAGTGCGATCGGAAGGATTTTATGTCAATAAAAAATTTCCAATGACACCAGCTGGGACCGAACTAGCGACCTTCCGATTTGTGGCACAGCACCTTAAGCACTGTGCCACTGCGGTCCCCGCTTATTGCATGTTGAATACCTAAGTCTACAAACACACACTCAGATATGTAATAGATATAATTTTTCCACTGCGTTAATGGTTGAACGAACGCGCCTCAATGTTACGTTGTGCGTAAATTGCGTGACTTGTTTTACGTGACCGTAATCACTTGACCCTTTTGAGACTAAAATTAGCTCGAATTTTACTTAAAGACCCAGTCCGTACAGCGCAGTAAATACGCTCAGTCTCGGTTATAAAAACCAGGCGATTGGTGTGTATGGAGAAATAATTGCTGTTTCCTCTGAAATCCACACGCATCGTATAGACACATAACGTGCTCAGAAAGTAGGATTTTTAGGCGCGCGTTCTCAAAATTGCGAAAAGCTAGTATCAGCTTCATGTTTATCCGTCTGTCTGTCTGCATGGTACAGCTTGGCTCCCACTAGACGAATTTTCATGAAATTTGATTTGGGGTATTTTTCGAAAACCTGTGTAGAAAATTCAAGTTTCATTCAAAATCTGACACGAATAAAGGGTATTTACATAAAGACCAAAGCACATTTTTGATAATATTTACTCAGTTCTTCTTATAATGAGAAATGTTTCAGACAAAAGCTGTAGACAAAGAAAAAAAATACGTGCGATAACTTTTTGTGAAAATAGTGCCTTTTACAGGGGTGCTGATAAGTCCTTAGCCCGACCGGGAAGGAAACCAGCTAATGTTTCTGTCTGGGTGGCGTGAATTTCCTTTGGCGCCTTGCCTTGCAAAAAAATTTGATGACAGCCCGCGTCTCGATGTTGTTGAAATCGCGCGCGTCCCTGACGTGCTTCCGAGCTTGTTTCCTTCCTGGTCGGGCTAAGCGCTTATCAGCACCCCTGGTATGAGATAACGTGAAAGCAATGTTGTAGAGGTGGGGAGGCCACAGATGACAACATGGCGCATGCGCATTTCACGCTGTATACCTAATGCTACAAACACACACTCACAATATGTAATGCTTTTTGCTTTTCTACAGCAACTTTAGTTGCACGAACGCGCTTCAATGTTACGTTATACGTACATCGACTGTCTTAACTGAGGAATGAAAAACCGACTAGACGACACTTGTTATGTTATTGTACTTCTTATAGGCTCAACATGTTTCGGGCACTACTATGCCCATCATAAGGAGCTCGCGACTATAATGTTGATTACCACATTGGTCGTTTCGTTCTTGGTTTGCTGTAGGTTGGAGGTTAGGTGCGGTTAGGCTGGCATGGTGTCCGGGCTGCAGGCTAAAGCACAACTGCTATAGCCTGCAGCCCGGACACTACTCCAGCCTAACCGTACCTAACCTCCAACCTACAGCAAACCAAGAACGAAACGACCAATGTGGTAATCAACATCACATTCGCGAGCTCCTGATGATGGGCATAGTAGTGCCCGAAACATGTTGAGCCTATAAGAAGTACAATAAAATAACAAGTGGCATCTAGTTGGTTTTTTATTCTTCAGTTATCACAAAGATGCACGGTCCTATAAACATCAGATTGCCTGTCTTGTTCAGTGTCAAAACTGGTGGTACGTAACGTTACCACTAAGCGCAAAAGAGGTAATTGAACAGTAAGTAACCTGTTCTCTGCTCGTAATGTAACTCCGTTAGCATTCGGACGCGACTCTGATATTTTCCGTCAGTAATACCGAGAATTGTAACGAGGATGCAGATTCAAACAGTTTTTGTTTGTCGTGTAGCCTTGTGCTAGTCTGACAGGTGAATGAAAGCGTTCCGATGTAACACACTGCCTCCATCTTCAGATCCTGCAGTCCTGGCATCCAAGTAAAAATGAAAGGTAAATCAGTTCCATCACACGCCCGTGTTGGCCAGAGTGTTCCAGGAAGTTAAGGTTCCTAGATTAACTGACAATGGCCCAGAATGGTGGTAAGGTTGTCATCCTTACGCACCGGCCGTTTTTAACCCCAGGAAATACTCCTGGTACTCATTTCTGTTAGGGGCTGAGTCGACCCCAGGGCCATAGTGCGATCTGAAGGCCTATGTCAATGAAAAATTCCAATGATACCATCTGGAATCGAACCAGCGACCTACCGATTTGTAGCGCAGCCTGGTATCCAAATACCAAGTTAATAATTAAAGGAAAACCTTCGTCAAAAGCCGGTAGCCCCCGTCCAACATAATATATTTGTTATCGAGAACCAATAAGTACGAGCTGGACTTTTGACTAAGCTATTATCAGGCTATACAAGATTTAAAATATTATATGATTTTGTTTTACATTTTTTGTGAATGTTGGATGTGATAATTTTGAGGGCTGAATCTTGAATCATACTAATTACATTATTGTACATTACACCTTCTTGTAAACACTGCGCAGCTTCATTATGGTTTAGTTACAAGCCGAAACATGTAGCTGTTGTTTCTCTGTAACAAATGTACTTTGCGTCGAAGGACACATTGATTTTTTTATAACACTAGACAACAAAATTTAACTTCTTTTTCGGCCCACGACCTTCAGTAGGTGAACTTAGCGGTATTTTCATGCTGAATTCATATATATATATATATATATATATATATACAGAACCTTTCTATCAGGCAGAGTTTCAAAGATACAAAGGACTGTATTTGTGCCAAACGGTACTTTACGTACTCTTCAAACAGGCAGAAACTTACCTCTAAAATGTAGGGGCGTATGAATTTCGCCGGTAATTGCCTTCAGGCACATCCCTCTTCAGTGTCCAGCAATAGTCTGCCAACATACTGGAGGTCCACTTGCCTTGGTACCGTTTTTTCATTGGCAAAAATTTCTTGGTGAAACTTTTCACCGTGTTCGTCACTGACTTCGCCGAGATTTTCTGAAAAAAAAAATCCAAGTGGGACCCCAAAAAAGTAGATTTTCAGACTCATATTGCATCCCATAGCTTTGTACGAAGTCAACAGTTCGCGCACAACATCCTGATAGTTCGCTGCTTTGTGATTTCCTAAGAAGTCCTTGCAAATCCTCTTAAAAGACAACCATTCATTTCTTTCAGTCTCATTCAGGTCTTCATCGAAAGGTTTTTCTTGCATCAGCTCCCTGATCTGGGGTCCTATAAATATACTTTCCTTGATCTTTGCGTCACTCACATTTGGGAATTTATTCCTCAAATATTCGAATCCACGGCCGGTTTTATCCATACCTTTCACAAAATTTTTCATGAGGCCCAGCTTTATTTGCAAAGGGGGCAGAAAAATTTTCTCCGGAAGAACAAGAAGAGGACTGACGACATTTTTCTCCCCTGTCGTCAGTGATTTTCGTTTAGGCCACAGTTTATTTACATGGTGATTCTTCTTGTCCCGGCTGTCCCACTCACACAGGAAACAGCAGTATTTTGTGTATCCCAGTTGCATTCCGAGTAACAGTGCCACAACCTTCAGATCACCACATAACTTCCACTTAAATTCGTCATACTTAATCTTTCCCAACAGTAGCTCCATGCTTTCATAACTTTCGTTCATGTTGGCTGCATGAGCCAAAGGAACGGAGGGGAATTTATTTCTGTTGTGGAGTAGAACCACCTTCAAGCTCACTTTTGACGAATCAGTGAACAAGTGCCACTGATCTGGGTTAAATTCATGGCCAAGAACTGTCATAACGGAGCAAACATCAGTGCAAAACACTACACCATCTTCATGGGAGAAGAAATCCTTGAATTCTTCATGGCGCCCACGGTAAAAACACACCTCAGTGTTCTGGCGCAGATGATTTCAGCTTTTTGACCTGGAGCAAAAGGTGTGGGTGATAGAGAAATTCTGGAAACATATTCGAATTCAGCGTCCCAAAATACATCGGAAAAAGACATTTTTCTCCATGGGCTAAAATCTTTGTTAACCGGTGTAATTAATAAGTCTGGATGATATTCGTGTCCGTCCAATAATGTTGAAAATTTCACAAGGAATACCTCATCGGACTTAAAATCTGCAGCACCAACATCAAGACATTAAAAGTATTTAATACAATTTTATCTTATTTTATCCAATTATAAGCTAGTTTTTTTTTTTACAAATATTGATGTACGCTTCCTGAGGATGACCCACGGAGTGTCGAAACATGTCGAAGTTGTAGTGTTTTAATTGTTTTAAAAAAAATTTATACAGTGAATTTTCACATTCGTACCGTCCATCTTGATATAATCAAAGTTTTATTTATTCACCAACTGATGCACTAGTGAGTTGCGTTAAAAAAACAGTATTAAAATTTACATTAATGTAAGTTTTAATGTAATTAATTAATGTAAGTCTAATGTAAATTTACATTAAAATTTACACTAATACTAATTTTAATGTAATTTTTTTAATATTGTCCTTTAAGACAACTCACTAGTGCATCAGTTGGTGAATAAATAAAACTTTGATAATAGTGAATTTGTTTATATTTTCTTGAGTTTTTAACATGTGGATCAGTTGAGTTAAGCTGCGGATATGTGCCTTTCCAACAGTAGAAAATTATAAGACACGGTGGAAATACTGAAATAGCCTCTCTGCCGACGGGATTTGTTGCATGTAGGCGGGGTTTCCCTCTCAGATATGAGCGTCACATGTATTCACTTTATCATAGTACGAGATTTCATTCCCAATTTATTCAGTTCCATTGTTTCGTTCACAGACCTTCGCAGTTCCGACCACAGTGCACGTTGTTCTTTGTTCCGGCTAGTTCACAAATTTCTGATCCATTCGCTTTCACTGTTTTTATCAGCCCACTCTGATCAGCCAATAAATACACGCAACTGCACCCCCTTCCACACTCATTTCAGGACTTGATATCGGGCAGGGGCTAAACCAACCCCCACTTTCAGGAATATCACGTTAGGGACTGTACACACTTTATTAATGTTTCATAGGATTTTTATTAGCAGAATTACGCGGTAACGAACATATTAATTGAAAATTCATCCATCATCTAGGCAGGGACGTTTGAACCAAGGAGATCAGTACATTATCATAGTTGAATGATACATAAGAGCCGCCTATAATGCCCTGGAATCGATTTTATGCAAGGCGACTAAGACCGCCTGCCATCTGTCGGTTGCAGCTTCTACTGTCATAAAGTTTAGAATCACATCTGTGTCCTAGTCGTTAATATAGTCACCTGTTTTGATGCACATAACCAGTAAAATGTTTCAATGTATCTATGTAAAAGTGTAATTCTAGAAGCCAATTTCCCTTCCTTCTTTTGGCTTGTCATGCCAACACCAGACTACACGGCGTCACATCCCAGAATACGGTAATCTTTATTCGGCGCTGTCATGGCTTTATAATTCACGTAATTTCTTATTTCACTGATTTCCATTCTTACCAGCTGTATGTTGCTGTTGCCATATTTTTTTTAATATAATCCTGTAATCTAAGAATGATATGCAGTTTAGCTTAGTGTGTTAGACTAACGCGCATTTCGTCATAGGCTGGAGCGGTAATTAGAATTTTTGTTTGTAGATACATGTTAAAATGTTAGTATTATGGTTCGTAGTAGTAGTAGTAGTAGTATTATTAGTAGTAGTAGCAGCAGTAGTAGTAGCAGCAACAGTAGCAGTAGTAGCAATACTAGTAGTAGTAGTAGCAGTAGTAGTAGTAGCAATAGTAGTAGTAGTAACAGCAGCAGCAACAGTAGTAGTAGCAGTAGTAGTAGCAATAGTAGTAGTAGTAATGGCAGCAGCAACAGCAGTAGTAGTAGCAATAGTAGTAGTAGTAGTAGTAGTAGCAGCAGCAGTAATATTAGTAGCAATAGCAGTTGTAGTAACAGCAGCAGCAGCAACAGTAGTAGTATTAGTAGTAGTAGTAATAACAGCGGAAACAGTAGTAGTAGTGAAAGTAGTAACAGCAGTAGTAGTAGTATTAGTAGTAGAAGTAGTAGTAGTAGCAGCAGCAACAGTAGTAGTAGTAGTAGAAGTAGTAGCAGCAGTAGTAGAAGTAGTAGTAGTAGTAGTAGAAGTAGTAGCAATAGTAGCAGTAGTAGTAGCAGCAGCAATAGTAGTAGTACTAGTAGTAGTAGCAATAGTAGTAGTAGTAGTAACAGCATAAACAGTAGTAGTGGTGGTGGTGGTGTTGTGGGGGTGGTATTAACATTAGTGTAGAATCGTCGTTTTGTCTGACGCGTATTGTTATTACTTTTTCTCCGCTGTTTAAAGTTTACTTACCGTTTAACTTTCCCCACAATTTGAAATTACACTTGTTCAAATTTGGTAGTCGTGGGGTTCACAATCGGCGACCACAAACACTCTAAAACGCATCGACTGTTCGAGATATCTGTTGTTGTTACCTCGCCTTGCTGAATAAACAGATAAACGAACAGTTTGTCATTTAAGTCTATTCATCAGTTTTTTTTTTTATAGAATTGACAGTGGATCCAACAATTTTTAGTGCACTCGTAGCACACCACGTACCAACCGTAACCTCGTTAAATAAATACGTGACATTGAACACGGTAGTGAGTCGCATGTAAGATCAAACCGCACAGTGTGGTCTGTTAGGTACATATCGAAGTGTCTGGTGAACATATTACTCCCATCTTAACTTCTACCTGTCTGTCTTCAATTCTACCTTGAAAATAGAGGCAGTGTATTTCTCCCAAATTTTGAACTCATCCACCAGCTTACACTATGTAGTAACCCAAGGAGCTAAAAAAAAATACATCATGACCGCTGTGAGAAACTGAAATTATGTACATCCTCAAACTACAGGGTGAGCATAAAGTATTTCCCTGATTACAAACATTTGTTACAAGAAAACTACTGTACGTGGAATACAAACATATTTTTTTTTTTAAAATGTAACTCAAGAAGTTTTTTTACAACACATTCGTACACTTCAACAAATGCTCCTTTTGTTGCACGGAGAACGTCTAATCGATAATAAATTTCTGTCCACGTGTTCTCCAACATGTCTTCAGTTATTGTAGCAAAACAGTCTGTTATTTTTTGTTTTGCCACTAGCAGGTTATGCAACTGTAACATAACAATAAACACATGGCATAAAAGTTTAGAAACTAACTTAAGTAATGGTAAAAAAAAGTTTGTATTCCACGTAGTTTTCCTGTAATAAATGTTTGTAAGCAGGGAAAGACTTTATGCTCACCCTGTATAGTACGAAATATATTCGGATTATAAACTTTGAACATCTTCTAATGCCGTACCTATGGAGTTGCAGCCTTCACAGATAACGGATAAAGCATGAAGTTGATGACCAAATAAAGTTCTGTTTCCCGTGAAAGTGCTTTGCTGACTGTAAGATGCGGGACCCCTATTCTTATTTTCTATTCTCCCTGTGAGTATCTGCAGCCTTTGATGACGTCTAAGGAAACCGACTCTATTTTCTGTTGCTCCCAGCACAGTGCACAATTGATGTCTACCAACAGGCTATATCGATATTGGATCCAAATAAGAGGGTCTGTCATGATCGGGAATACGAAGATAGCACATGGTGCTAGTGGATTGCGAATGGAAGGACTCTCTTTACGTTAGTGAAGACGGTATCTCAAAAACCTGCCATTGTCACACTGCGACTGATAGACCCAACGAGTTGGAACTTGCCTTGACGTAGAGGGGACGTGAATGAATGGTAATTCAAATTAGCAACGATATCTTCCTTTCACATACACTCCGTAAGTTTAAAACCCCGTGTGTACGCTAAAGATGGGACTACCCAAATTCAATTTACACTAGAGTTCACCCAAAAACGGGCCTTGAAGGCCCAGAGGGGGAGTAGAAGTATAGCTTTATTCTTCCTTTAACTTCAGTGTTAGATGTGTTGGGTGGTTAACACCATTCTCCGGCCGCTTTATCCTGGAGGAAGAGACCCAATAAACATTTTGTAGGAGGCTTGGTGGGCCTCGGGGCCGGTCTTAAAAGGTGTGGAGAATTTCGCCTCCACCGGGATTTGATCCCCGGACAGTCCGGCCCATAGCGAGTGGCTATACCAACTGAGCTATCCGAGCTCCTTCAGTGTATGCAGTTGCTTTTACATTTAACGACTGATTAAAAATGTACCGAGAGAAATGCGATTTTACAAGATTCTTCCATACTGTTTTCGATTCATTGTTCGTTAATCACCCTGTTGCTCATGGCTATATAACCTAAGTCACTGATACCGTCGTTAAACTGCAAATTAATTAATAAAAGCGTATGATATATTGCGTGGGTAATAATCAGAGGTACTTCATGTATAGCTGGACCGCAGTAGCACAGTGGTTAAGGTGCTGTGCTACAAATCGGAAGGTCGCTGGTTCGCTCCCAGCTGTTGTCAGTGGGTTTTTCATTGACGTAAAAATCCTTTCCGATCGCACTAATGGCCCTGGGGTCGATTCAACTTCTAACAGAAATGAGTACCAGGAGTATTTCCTGAGGGTAAAGGCGGCCGGTACGTAAGGCTGACAACCACCACCATCCTGTGCCGTTGTTACGAAGTGTGGGAGCCTTAACTTCCTGGACCCCTCTGTGCTCCTCCTGCCCTGTAACGGGACTGTTTTACCTCATACCCTTTTACTTCATGTACGAGCAGGTGACACCTTGACTGGACACTTGTCACCACTGTGCTTAAGTATCGGAAGTTCCTGTAACGTTAACCACAGTGTAAATCAACAAATGCATGCAGTTCGTTAGAATTACAATAACGTTAAAATACATCGACTGCTACATGTTTCGGCCTCACTGGCCCAACATCAGGGAGCGCACAGTTGCATAAAATGGTCGTCTATCCTTCTCACCATATCCAGTATATAGTTGAGCTGTGAACACATCCAGACTTGCTGACTGCTCCAATTTCTACCTGCCAATCCATCTGCCATAAATCACACATTGGCGAAATTACGACAGTTCAGCTACGTGCTGTAGATGGCAAAAAAAAAGGGGGGGGGGTTAAACAGTTGTTTTGTGCAACTGTGTCCTCCCTGATTATGGGCCATTGAGGTCCGAAATATGTAGAATTTTACGTAATAATAGCGTTTTTGTCTTTCTAACGAATTGTGTGCTTATGTATGTTGACTTTGTAAAAATTGTCTCATAATGCACGGAATGGTAAATGTCAACATCCAACAATCCTTGGGTTCAAAGAACAAAGGATGCAATTAAAAGAGCACTTCGGTTGAAATATAGTTCTACCCTGAAGAAGGGGGCAGAAGTTTTCTCCGAAGCGGTGGTTTCTACCAGACTACATGGAATTACATCTCATAATACTATAATTTTCATAATGATTGCGAGATTCAGGGTTTCCGTCGCGAAGTAGATAATAATTGCCATCTTCCGGGACATTACGCAGAGTTTAGTGGTAGTTCCTTACCGACGTTTCGGGACAACATATCGGTCCCATCTCCAAGGGTTAAGAATCCAAAAATCAAAATGACTCCTAATGATTGTTGTGATGTCGTACGTCACAGTCCGCTTATCACATTCCTTCCGTGGTTTATTATTGTGTCTTTGTACTGTTTTTGTGCTCCTGTGCTGTCCTTATAGTAGTCATTTGCGCTGGCAACCCTGCACGTTCGTAAATACCTATTGAATTGAATTGAATTGAATCGAAAATTATTTTTCAGGTACACCTGTCTCTGTGCACACCATAAAGTAGAATGGGGGAGTGGAGGTGAAACTCCTCTCGTTCTTAATTTCAGTGTCATTTTCACTCCCCAGTTACCTTACCTCCGGAAAAGAGCCACCAGTATTCATTCAACGGGACTCAGAGTCAATCTAGGGTCTTTGGTAAAGAGAAACCCCTCTTAGCCCTACCAGAATTCGAAACACTGTTCCTTGGTTGTCCAGCCCACAACCTAGTCACTATACCGATTACGCTATCTCGAATTTGTCGTCATCACCCTCATCATCATTATCATCACCATCGTCATGAAAGCTAGAAACATGTTCCAGCATTTACATAGCACTTAAGTTCTTCTACCCTGACAACCTATGTTCTTAAGATCCACTAAAGGCTACTCACTCATCCTCTTCTCTGTCTTCCCGGTTGACGTTTTGCAAGATGATTTCCGTTCTAAACAAATGTGAGGCCCGTCGTGACTTCTGAGCTGTGAACTCCCAGCACGTTGCGATCGGTACACAAAGAGAAGTTCCTTCTAGTGCAGTGTTAACAGTACTCGCCTCCTTTCATCCCTCGTGGCACCAGATATGTTCATCACCACTTCCTTGACGTTATTATTCCATAATGTGTGCTATCCTAATATAAACGTCGCTGTGTTTACAGACGCTTTCTCGCGCTACCACGGAACCAGGAACGCGATGGTGTTGGCGGAAGGCTGTCAGGCGTTTGTTAGGGAACTTCCGTATCAGTTTCTTTTTGAAAGTTTGAACGGAGCATAATGCTAGTGAGTCTGATAAGGTTTTGTGACAAGTAATTTATCAAGAAAAAAAATTTTTAAACTTAGACTGCTTTAACCTGAAAATTAAGATTCCGCGCTTCACCGAAACGTCGGTAACTGGCAGTCGGCACATTGTAACATCCTAGAAGATTCGACTCTTTACCTAACACTACTGTGAGGACTTGAAATACACAGAAAGTTTGAACTCCACAATATAAGTTTTCTTTCTTTATTAACTATCACTAAGTTTGCAGTAGTCATTAATATGACAGTCCGTCAGTCAGAATGTCCGAAGATGTGCAGATATTTAGGTAGTGCCTCTGTGTTTCGCTTTACCCTACCAAGTACAGAAGTACGTACACATTATCTTGCCATGGAGTTGGATATTTGAACGCTGAAGTGAGCGAAGCCATTAATCTTAATTTCAAGCAAGACAGTTCGATCAGACTTCACACTTCACCTCTTATAGAAGACTGTCATCTTGAAAGAAGACTCATTATAATTAATTTCTGTTCTTATGAAGCTGTCGACGGAGACCAAGACAGCAATAGCGCAGAACTTCTTATCTTCTTCCTAAAAACGTCCAGTTACGCTCCAAGAAAGCATATAGGGGCGTGAACGTAAATCTTTAATAATCCTTAACCTCGACACTGCAGTAGCAAGCTTTATGCTCCGTCCGATTTACCTCAGGGAATATTATTCCCATTAACCATTTAATAGGCAGCTCAGTGCGCCTCGGAACCGGGTTTAACTATAATATAATACGAGTATTTTGTTTTATTGCAATATATCTTCTTCTATTGTGCTATATATTATATTATGTATTATATTATATTATATTATATTTCTAACAGCTACAGTTATGCACTTCAGATGCTGAATTTATATACTTTACAATTTACAACGCATGACGTTGGCAACCTTTCGTTCAATCGTGCTGTCATAGGATCATACGCCTCGTAATATTAAAAACCTTACCCCTTTTCCTGCAGCACGCAAAAATTGTCCTTCTGCTCGATGTGCAACAGCTGCTCACTTGATGTGCTATGGTATAGCTATATATATCAGGCAAATTAATGCTGTTCAACATGCTGCACGCCAGTAGCACGTTGCACTTGAGTTGTGGTGTTAATTGTTTAGCTAACTTGTGATTACATGTAATTTCTAAATCTTATTGTTTGTTTTTGTTGTGTTTTGTTGCTTGTGTGTGTGTGTGTGTGTGTGTATGTGCGTGTGTGTGTGTGTATGTGTGTGTGTGTATGTGTGTGTGTGTGTATGTGTGTGTGTGTGTGTATGTATGTGCGTGTGTGTGTGTGTGTGTATGTGTGTGTGTGTGTTTTGTGTGTGTGTGTTTGTGTGTGTTTGCTTGTAAAATATGTGTTTTGAACAATTTTTGTTAGGTTTTTAATAGACTTTTACCCTTTTAGCCTGAAACTTTATTACATCAACATATTATTATTATTATTATTATCATCATCATCATCGTCGTCGTCGTCTAGTTCATTCCATCCTTCTGTCCTTTGGACTGTCTTTCCATTAACTGCAGGTTGTCAATGCGGTAGCCTCTTACCATTAACTGCAGGTTGTCACTGTGGCAGCCCCTTTACATTAACTGCAAGTTGTCCCTGTGGTAGCCCCTTTCCGTTAACTGCAGGTTGTCACTGTGGTAGCCCCCTTACATTAACTGCAGGTTGTCACTGTGGTAGCCCCTTTCCGTTAACAGCAGGTTGTCACTGTGGTAGCCCCTTTCCATTAACTACAGGTTGTCGCTGTGGTAGCCCCTTCCTCCTGTCCGTTAAATGCATGAAGAGCATTTGCTCACAATTGTTTGAGATAAATTTCTTGCTCCTCTCCTGAAACGAACCAGGATTCCTTGGTTCACAGCCCGTAGCGCAGTCACTGTAGAGATTACGCTGTTTATACCCGTAAATTAATCCAGTAAACCAGAGTGCTATGGTTCCTGCCAGCGCAGAGAAATCTGCGCCTGGTAGTCTCTGTTTTCCCCATATTCAAGAAACGCCCTGAGCTTTCGGTTTTGCCCAAGCGTGATTGGAATTGCTTACACGAGTTTTCCGAGGGCGTCGGGCTTTCCTGCGCGTGACGAGAATTGCAAAATGTAAAGGGTTAACTAAGTGATTTAGACTTGAGCCCATGCATGTCGCAAGTAAATGGACAGATATTTCGGGGGTTCTTCTCAGAACGAAGTGCTGTTAGGTACATTGTTTGGTACCATTAGGGTCTTTTGGTTTCTCATACACAGAGTTGAATAGAAGGAGAGACTGTGAATTGTGCTCATGCATGTACACATATATTATATTATATTATATTATATTATATTATATTATATTATATTATATTATGTTATGTTATGTTATGTTATGTTATGTTATATTATATTATATTATATTATATTATATTATATTATATTATATTATATTATATTATATTATATTATGTTATGCTATGTTATGTTATGTTACGTTACGTTACGTTATGTTATGTTATGTTATGTTACGTTACGTTACGTTACGTTACGTTACGTTACGTTATATTATATTATATTATATTATATTATATTATATTATATTATATTATATTATATTATATTATATTATATTATATTATATTATATT
>Ga0131853_10007369_pt1 | contig 19895 bp, 17 predicted proteins | sample TergutLab28metaG_FD_92764 | JGI IMG/M metagenome (GOLD analysis project Ga0131853, IMG submission 92764) | Labiotermes labralis P1 segment gut microbial communities from Petit-Saut dam, French Guiana - Lab288 P1 (version 2) (version 2) | ecosystem: Host-associated > Arthropoda: Insects >... | reverse complement strand
TTTTTTTTTTTTTTTTTTTTCCCCCCCCCCCCCCCTCCCCCAGTGAGTGACAAACTGTTGTTGGTTGACACATGAAAGTTTCAGTTGCATGTATCTTTTGTTACCTCTGTGTTGTGAATTAAATTAAACAACTCTTATTACCCTAATTTATAGCTGTTGTCGCATTAATTCTTATATGCAGTTCATGCACATCTGCCTTATTATTCAGCTAAACCTGTGGTGTTGATACATGCGAAATACCCTACAGTATTCAGCAGTCTGTGCTTCTCAAAGTGTCTGAACAAAAAAGTAACAGACTATGTCACTTGACGCATGCCTGCGGCAGATCTCACGTACTCCTCCGAGTTTACAGAAAGAACAGAGTGAGACCATATCATATGGTAAAACTCTTGAGTAGTCTTCAGAACACCAGTCAGTCGAGTATCCAGAGCCTCACTTCCCACTCACACAAAGTCTGTTAAAGTATTCTGACTAATTTAGAGTAGGTGTAGCTAATCAAAACCTCCCCGTCACACCTTTCAGTTGGCATGACCAAATTAAAGAGTCAAGTTATGAGGTCATCTTCCCTTAGCATCAGACCAAAGCTGGCCAGTTGGAGAAGCGACTGATTGGAGAGGGTGTGGAGTGTTGTGAGAGTATTAAGACAGACACATGGCTAGTGGCAGTGGCAGCAGCTGTATTGGTAATCATGGTAGTAGTAGTATCAGTGATTGTGGCAGTGGTGGTGGTGGTTGTGGTGGTGGTATAGTAGTAGTAGTATAATGGTAGTGATATTAGTAGTGGTGATGATAGTAATAAATAATGTGTACAATTTCATATTTTTGTCTAACAGAAAGGATACATCAGGTTATCACTTCACATGCTGCATAGTAGATGAAGCAACGCAAAGCCAGGAATTAGAGACATTGATACCACTAATGCTGGGAGTGAATACACTTGTCCTGGTTGGTGATGCACAGCAACTTCCGGCAACTGTTCTGTCTAAGGTGAGGACATCCTTGGAACCGTTTTATTTATATTTTGTGTGTATGTGAGTGCACACGCGCATGTACATTCATACATATGTACAGGTAACACATGTTTTATGCTTATTTCACGCCTCTTAGCTTAAACATCCCTTGCTAATGTAGACCACTTCTTAGTTGATGCACACTCGTTGTTGGTTTAATGCCCTTTGGCTGGATGGGCACAAGAATGCTGCCAGATGTGCATGAAACTGGGAGGCTGTGCACTTAATGCCAACTGTGTCAATCACCATGTGCTCGCAGTTGTTTCGGTTCACAGATGAAGATCGTGCTGTGTGGTGTTTTTTTATTGCCCTTACTTAAGCGTTTCTTTTATACCTACAAACACCACAAAGATATCCCCAGTCAAGGAACACAACTGACATGAAGATGAATGATCACAGCATTAGTCTCAACAGTGGTAAAGTGTATGGTCTGTGGACATTAAAGCCTGAGAGAGTGAACGTAGTTATCTGTAAGGGAGATACAGCAACTGCCATCTGTGACGAGCATGGAAACTTCGACTAGACAGCAACAGAAAAGCTGAGGCAACAACGAATGACACCGCACCTAACCTAACCAAACCTGACCAAACCCAGCCACCATCATACCTAATGTATAAAGTGGACACAACCAAAACTGTAATCTAAATGCTGCAAGAATCTTAATGGTGGTAAAATGATTGAGTTGTGAAGTCCGTGAGAGTGAATATAAACAGCAATGGCAGTGCTGATGTGGTGCATGTGCCATTGGTGACAAGAGTGCACAAGTGGTTTACAGTGCCTTTTCAATTGACGTAGAATAGGAAGTAATATGAACTGTTTATTTCTATACTGTCAGCAACACAACAATGTAACAAGTACATGTATATATACCACATGTGAACAGGCTGCCATTGCCCTAACCCCCAATCATTCCATTATTTCTTATGGGAGTGCCGCCATGTGTGATTTATGCCCATTTTCAGAGGGACACAACAAGAACACAAGACAAGGGCTATGTGTATGTATACACGCGCATGTGTATTTATAATGTAGCAACATTTTGAAGTGTTTAGTGATAGTGACAGATGCAATGTTACTGTAACAAACTCTCAGTAACTGACCTCAAAAATTTCATCTCCACAGCTTCTGTTCTTCTGCCATTGTGATTTACTGACATCCAGTTCCTATGCTCATATAAGACTGTTGGTACCTCCAATATTTTTATAGTTTCTGGAGTGAACCCTTTATGCTTCTTTTAAATGCACATCAGATTGTTCCACACATTTATATGTATTGAAACCTTAGTAGCTTATTACATATCCTGTTATTGTTTGTACATGATACACTGTATTCCAGGTATTTAGAAATTGTTTTATTTATTTATTTAATTACAATACTTTGCTGTCCATTATTATATTTTGTATGATGTTCTCACTTTATTTAAATGGTGGGAATTCTGTTTTAAAGCCATGTAAAGGTAAAGGTAAAGCAATCCCATTACAGGCCCAGAGGGTTCCAGGAGGTTGAGGTTCCCAAATTTCAAGACAGTCTGCACATGAAGGTGGTAAGGTTGGCAGCCCTACACACTGGCCACCTTTACCCTCCAGGATATTTTCCTGGTACTCATTTCTGTTAGAGGCTGAGTTGACCCAAGGGCCATAGTACAACCGGAAGGATTATGTCAATGAAAAATTCCAGTGACACCATCGGGAATCGAACTCTCACCCTTCCAACTTGTAGCGCAGTGCCTCAACCAACTGCACCACCACGTGCCCCTTTAAAGCCGTGTACCATACAAATTATATTTAATACATACATTAAAACTCCAGTAGACCTGAATGTGATGATATGGTACTCACAGTAGTTCATCAAAACTTGGGAAGTTTTGGTAAGTGAGCTCTGTTGGGGGGGGGTGGGGGGTGGATGCAAGGGCTGCAGCAACATCATCTCAACCAAATGAAACTGAGCAGAACTGCATCAGTTCATCACCACTTCATGCAATCTCAGTCTGCCATTTTCCACTCTTTACATTCGAAGTGCTTGTTTATTCTCAGCTGCTTTTGACTTGCATTTCATATATTAATACCCATCTACTCCCCATCTGGGCCTTTGTGCCCTGTTCTAGGATGGACTGTACCTCTCCGTTACCTGACAGTGTGCCATATCCAATTGTCTGGCACCACGTCAGTCCCGATGATGCAGGACTATTGGAGCTGTACTGTGTAAATGCACATGGAAGGTCTTCTTCTGCTTTAGGAAGTGGAACCAGCAAACATTAAGGCTGTTTTGTCCTCACCATAGCAAAGAATATGTGATTCGAGTGTGTTTTGGTCATAGTTTTACATTTCATACCTGTTGCAGGTGGCTAAAGATTATGGCCTTGGCAAGTCCTTATTTGCAAGATTACAGTCATGTTTTGAAGATGCTGTGAGGAATCCTGTGCTGTTCCTTGACACACAGTACCGTATGCATCCAGACATTTGTCTGTGGCCTAACAGATACTTTTACAATGGCCGTTTGCAGTCCGCACCCAACATGGCTGAGCAGAGAGGCTGTCCACTGGTTCCATACTGCATTCTTAGCCTCGACTATGAGCAGAGTAGTTCTGGGTAAGTGCATTGAGATGTGCATAGCAACAGTTCTGGGACTTGTCATGTCGTAACTTATGTATGTTGTGGTCTGTAGTGCTTCACGTTTCCAGCTGCTCTGCATTTAGTGACAGAATGCATTTTAGGGTAATTTAAATATAAACTCTATCCTGGGAACTGCTTGCTCTCTTTATTGAGAGAGACGTGGAAAAAAAACCGTCATAATCTATGGAACATAAATTAATTTGCTGCAATAACAGAGGATAACAGAAGGAACCAAACACCTTCTGCATTATCAAGACTTGTTGCAAAGTTATGAAAACTCTCAGGGCCCTTTGAATAACTTTGCAGCCCATCAGGGGCCCTTGGATCCGCTGGTGTATAGGTGTCTTGTTCCGCTTTGAGGTGTCTGATTGGCTTGTGTTCTGACCCACACATTAACTGATTAAATATGAAGTCTGTGGCCATGGAAGTTTATTTTCTTGTGGCTATATATATTTCTGAGTTTTCACTGATATTAGTTAATTTAAAAAATTTAACAACCTTATATTTTGGGTTCTGGCTATTTATATACTTCAAGAGAGCCCATGATGTGAGGCGGGAGGTCATTAAGTGTTCTCATTAACTTTGGTGTGCCACGAAATTTAGTCACGTTAATAAAAATGTATTTAAATACAACCGCTTGTAAAGTCAGGGTAATTAAATATTCGTGTGATCCACTCACTTGCTGTACAGAATCATAATGAGGCGACACTCTGTTGCCATTGATTTTCAACTTTGCTTAAGAATGTACAGTTAGGATCACCCAAGTAAACCATAAGCAATATAAATATAATGGGCTCATCAGTTTATGATCTATACTGTTGTTAATTTTTTACCGGGTGATAACATACGTACTGTAAGGAAAAACGCAGAAGCTAAGTTGCTGGCAAGAAAACTGGTATAGAAGTAAGTAATGAGAAAACGTAGCGTATGTATGTCATGAACCGAATGCAAGACAAAATTGCAGCAGAAGAAAGTCAATAAATTCTTTGAAAATGTGGCAAAGTTCAGATATTCATGAATGACTCGAACAAATCAAAATGGCTTGCATGAAGTAATCAAGGGCAGATTAAATTTGTGGATTGCGCACTACCATTCGGTGCACAGTCTTTTGTCTTCCTGTTTACTGCTTAAAAACATAAAGATTAAAATCTACAGAACTATAATTTTGCTTTGTGGTATATGGGTGTATGGCTTGGTGTGTCAGTTCCAGGGAAGAACATGGACTGAGGGTATTTGAGAATTAGGGTGGTGAGGAATGAGCATAGCAGGAGACTGGAGGGAATTAAATAATTAGGAGCTTCATGATTTCTGCTTCTCACTTTATGTCATTAAGATGATTGACTGAAGGCATAGTTAATGGGCAGAGCATGTAGCATGCACAGATGCAAGTAGAAATTCTTGCTTGGTTTTTGGTGGGCAGACGCAAAATAATGAAATTGCTAGAAAGACCTGTTAATTGTGTTGTTCTGTTAATTGTGTTGTTCTTGCTAATTGTGTTGTTCTATGTATTGTTTGTGTCGATTGTGTTTTTCTGTGTATTATTTGTGTGTAAATGTGTACTGTACTACTGCCACTGGGTGTCAACCCAGTTGCAGTCAACAAATGTATATCATAAAAGAAATATTAATAGTACTAGAATGGGACAGTATGGACTGGATTCTTCTGGCTCAGGATGGACCATTGATGGGCTCTTGTGAACGTGGTGAAGAACCTTTCATTTCCACAAAATGTGGCAATTTTTTTACTATCTAAGGAACTTTTATCTTTTCAAGAAGAACTCTGCTCTTTGAAGATATTTACTAATTCTAAAATATTAGTTTATTTATGCTTATGAAGGCATCTTCAGCCATCCACTGATTTGCATTGCCACATGCCTGGTCCTCCATGCCTTATATCACGTATTGTTTTCCCCCACTTGCCTCGCTGTTCTGCTGAGAAGGTGAAAAAAGTAGTTTCCGCTAAGCTGTTAGTACCTGTCTAATGAATTACACAGTACTGTAATCTTAATGAACAACTGTTTATGGTCTTAAGTTGAGGCATCCCTGTTGTGTTGTAACAATGAAGTAAAGGACAATGTAGGTCAAAACACAACTAGTTTATTAGCAGGCTGTAGCTACGGTGTTAATGAAACAACATGTTTCAGCCTACTCAGAGGCCATCATCAGGTTTACAAATGTTAGCTATAGGAGACCAATAACAATGCGTGGTATGTGGCGGATGTTGAGATCTCATCATCTGTGCCTTACAAAGTATATATGAGAAAATTCTGTGTGTAGGAGGGTGCTGCAAGTGTGGTGACTGGAGTCACCTGAGCAGATAAGGCGGTGGACATATGTGTGCGTGGTTGGTATGTAGTATCCTTGGCGGGGGTCATCACCCTTGGGCTCTGTTGGCCTACTGTTGTTATTGGGGGGGGGGGGTCTCGGGTGGTGATGAGCTGGTGTACCTGGCTCACATCTGTGGGAAAGAGCAAAAAAACATGGGAGGGGGAACAGCCATAAACCACATGAATCTATCACCCCAACTCAGACTACCTCCAAAGTTAACACAAAACAGCCACTACATAGCAACCACACAGCAGAAGCTAATTTTCACACGCAAACAAGACAAGACTAAATACTACGATAATAGTGCAGTGACTGCATACATTTAAATAGTGATACCCATATGCAACAGAAGATTGTGTCAGTGCTACACACAGTATCCAGCATCACAGTGACAAGCACACTTGCAACTAAGAACCAACACACAGGATGCCTATTCAATGGATCTTCGACGCCAGCTTTAACCGCAACACGAAAAGGACCACGCGCACCACCACCTGCGACCCCTAGGATGACACAAACCAAACCACGCATAAGTACCACTCAGTAATACCCAAGATAGGGATCAGGACACACCCACTGTTCCCCCTCACATGTTTTTTTGCTCTTTCCCACAGATGTGAGCCAGGTACACCAGCTAATCACCACCTGAGACCCCTCCCCCCAATAACAACAACGGTAGGCCAACAGAGCCCAAGGGCGATGATCCCAGCCAAGGATACCACATACTAACCACGCACACTTGCAGCACCCTCCTACACACACAGTTTTCTCATATATATACTTTGTAAGGCATAGATGATGAGATCTCAACATCCGCCACATACCACGCATTATTATTGGTCTCCTATAGCTAACATTTGTAAACCTGATGATGGCCTCTGAGTAGGCTGAAACATGTTGTTTCATTAACACCGTAGCTACAGCCTGCTAATAAACTAGTTGTGTTTTGACCTGCATTGTCTTTTACTTCAACTGTTTGTGGTACTTTCTAGCACTTCCTTTCAATAGTGATATGAGTAATGTGTATGTCTTGCATGTTTATATAAGTGCACATATTTGCAGTTGTGTCTTACATTGTGTTGAATTCAGAAATCTAAGGAGTGATTAAGAAAAATGTTAACACATGCATGATTTCAGGCTTCCACTGCAAAATAGATGAGATCTGCACTCTTGTGGGTTATTGCACAGCATACACAGTGTGGTCCAAAAGTTTTAGGACTGATTGTTTTAAAAATTGAACACACATGAGGAAGACACCTTTTCTTTTAATTCAAAATAAGCTCTATTGGCATATACACAGGCTTTTGCATGGTTGTACAGTTTCTGGAAAGCTGCCAAAAATTCCTCTTTTTGGACCTTCTTTATTTCATCAGTTATGGCTTATTGGATCTCAGCAACATCCGCAAAGTGGAGTCCTTTTAACTTCATTTTTAACTTGGGGAACAGAAAATAGTCTGGTAGAGATAAATCTGGAGTGTATGGGGGGTGATAAAGGGTTGTAACTTTTTTGGGTCAAAAATTGGCAAAAACTTGCAGCTTTGTGGGCGGGCACATTATCGTGCAACAAGAAAAGGTCTTGAGAGCAGAATGTAGCTGGACCAGCCTGTTGAATGCACTTCAGGGGGCGATCCATTACTCCTTTATAAAATTCTGCATTTATTGTTTTTTCCTCTGGTACAAATTCTTTTTGCACTATGCCTTGAGAGTCGAAAAAAATTATCAACATGGTCTTGATGCAGGACCTTTGGAATTTCAGTTTCTTTGGCCGAGGGGATGTCTCACCAACCCATCCAGAACTCTGTTGCTTTGTTCCAGAGTCACAGGCAAAATGTCAGGCCTATTCTCCCGCGACAATTTTGTTAAAATATTTTTGTCTGCCTCGGCCATCGCAATAATGTCTTGGCACGATGTGACTCGGTCTTCCCTTTGCTCAGGTGTCAAGGAATGTGGAACAAAATGGACACACAACTTTCTCTTTCCGAAATCCTCTTTCAGAATCCAATGAACTACAGTCTGGGGGATGTTCAAAGATTCTGCTACCAAGCTTGATGCGATTCGATGGTCATTTTTGACCAAATCAGCAACAGCAGGAATGTTTACTTCAGTTCAAGTCAAATTTGGACAGCCACCTCTCTCATCATCTTCTACCACCTCCCTTCCATCTTGAAATCGAGAATACCACCTAAAAACTTTTGATTGGTTCTGCTTCTGTCACAGGTAGATGGCTTGGGTGTCAGTTGATAGTACTTAGTTAGTGGGTTGGCTGTTAGGTCACTCTAGTTCTGTTATTTAAAAAAAGTCAGTCTTAAAACTCCAAGGATTGCACTGTATATAATGGTACATCCTTACCGACATTTTGGGACATAGGTAGTCCCAAGATGTCATTAACGAACCACACTATATGCTGCATAATAATCCAGAAGAGCGCAGATCTCATGTTAATTTTTTTGTGATGTTTTCTTTTGCTACAGGTTTTTTGACTGTGAAACATTGTCACATCAACCAAATTGACCTTGGAGCAAAAGAAGGTTGCAGTGTGCCAGACCTCTGCCAAAGACCTAACCTTCCTGAGTTGCCCTGAACTCACACCAGTTCCTATATCAGTGCTTCCAAATCAACAAAAAATGTAGAAGAAAAGCCCCATAGTAGTGTTACTGTTTTTTATCACTTGATGTTTTCTGCAGTGTACATTTAAATGGGGCATTCTTGCCTGTGGTTGCATTTATTCTCTTGCTTCTTGATAGGGAACTGTCAAATGCTGGTGAAGCTGTACTTGTGAGTCAACTAGTACTAGGCCTTTTGGAGATACTCGGCAACAAAAAGTACAGCATAGCCGTAATCACACCATACAATATGCAGCGGACTGCAATAACTTCCCTCCTGCACGCCAGGTAAGTCAGTTCTATATAACTAATACTGAGTGATGACAAACTTGAGTATACTGGACATTTGCATGTGCAGGTTACACTGGTTCCAGGTAGCTCAGTCAGTATAATGACTAAGCTACAGGCTGGACAACTGAGGAACTGTGTGAATCCCTACAGAAGCAAGAAATTTTTTGTTCTCAAGCATCCAGACCAACATTGGTGCGTATGCGCCCTCCTGTGTAATGGATATTGGGAGTGCAGTGGCTAGGGCATGAAGCAGTAACTCACCTCCATCTAGTGCCAATGTTGAGTGTGAGTGGAGCTGTACAGCCACTGTCCTCCATATGTGTTAATGGTGTGCACAAGAACAACTTCAATTTACCACTGTGGGCTGGCTGTGAAAGCACTAATCCAAAAGTTATTTTGTTTCAGTCCTTATGCCTCCCAAAATGTCGAAGTTAGTACAATAGACGGCTTCCAAGGCCAAGAAAGGGACGTGATTGTGATGTCATGTGTGCGGACAGGGGGGATAGGCTTCCTGTCAGATTCACAGCGTCTTAATGTTGCTCTGACCAGAGCCCGATGTTCACTGCTGCTCTGTGGTAACTTCACCTCTCTGCAGGTCAGTGCATACTATATTCTGTTATGTTATATGGCACAGTGGTGAATTTGTGTGATTTGACGTCAAAGTGGTGTTGCTGAAGAGTTATTGAAGATTCAGTATATCTAGGATGTTGTGCCACGTTGCTGGATGTGTAGTTCATGACATTTTGAACAGTCATGGTGCCTTCATCATTCAGTCTTCTTGAACTGCTCGACCCTGAAAGTGAAGACACTACAGTCCTGTGAAATGTCAGGAAATACTCACCCATTGACACAGAATCACTTTCCTGGAGACTTGAAATCCACAGTGAAGAATTTTGTTGTACATGTTTGTGTAGCAGCTCATACAAATGTCTGCACATTTCAGCTAATTAATGTGTTATCTGACAGGAATTTATTTGCCAGGTGTGCAGTGCACATGAATGCAACAGGGAAAGAATTAATTGAAGTAAAGTCTGTTATTGCTGACAATCATAATGTAAGTGGGGGCATTCCCATGGCTTGGAAAAATGAGTCCATGGAACTTACATGTAAATTAGAAATCACATATTTAAATTCAATCAGTAATTATGTTGAATCGTTAGGAAAGTTGAATGCACACTCAAACACAGATCATAGTGAGATGGAATATAAAATATCAAAAAGACATAGAAATTCCCCAAAACTAAAAAAGGAGGATTTTTATGGAATTAGCGATAAATAATAAGAATAAAGAATCCAGTAATTTAATCATCTGACATCAGAACATAAAGAGTGTAAGCAAAAAGAGAGATAAATTAAATTTACTTATGCAGTCTAACCTCATTAGACATCTCTCATTTTTATAAGTGAACATCATGTGAGAAAACTAGAAATAATAAATCTTTCTTTAAATAATTATAGATTAGCATCAGGTTTTTGTAGAGACGAATTTTTCACAGGGAGAAGGGTGTATTATGACAGGAATGATATAAATTTCAGTACATGATTTGTAGTGAGAAGACATTTGCAATATGTCCAATTTAATTAAACACCAAAATGATAAAAATGTTTGCATGTTGCATGTACAGATCTCCATCCAGAAATTTGTACCTTTTTTTTTTTAATTATTGGAAGAGACTTGCAACAATTCAGTCTGTATCAGCCCTCCCTTACATTTCTGCTGTGTGGTGATTTCAGTATAAACTTTACTACAGAAAACTAAGCTAAGCAAAAACTTGTAACGTAAATGAAAACGTTTAACTTAACCTTTAGACGCCTAACGTCAACTATAGTTGACGTACCGCACCGCTAACCTCCAAAGTTGCTTTTTGTACATTTATTCAACAAATATAGGTAACGAATATTTTAAACATGGTGTATACTCTCCATTCTTTTCTCTTCAAAATGCAGTTTGTTTCATAATTCTAACATATTTGGTTCCTGTATTATTCACATTTTATATACAGGGTAAGCTAAAATTAAAAAAATAATTCCGGCACCAAAAGGTTCCTACTAGAGTAACTAACAATAAACTAACATTAATAGATAGCTTCTTTTTAGACATTATGAAATATAATAGCATAACAGCATACTCATTTGAAAATGGTCTGTCAGACTGTGACATGCAAATTGTTTGTCTTGGATAACCCATATATTTCTGTTCACAAAACAGCTCCTCAGAAATGAGTTCATTTAATTAATGATCAAACACTGTGTAACATTCAGTGTTACATGAAGAGACATGTGATGCACGTTACACCACGAATAATGCTAATAAAGCAATATTCATTAATTTTCAGTGCGTCCTTTTAACAAACTGTGTCATCAAGTTGGTCTACCTTTATTGAAATATGAAACTAGTTTCCCTATATTTTTTTAGGAAATAGGCCTAAAGATAATAACTGAATTACAGACGCAATTAGGTAATCACATAAAAGGAAAAGAGAGCTGGATAATTTATGTAGGAGTACAAATCTGCAGAAGGAAAATTAGTACAAAAAATGCTGTGCAATCTTCAACAAAGTAATTACAGAGGCAACAACACCACACTGTAATTATCAGTTTGAAACTTCTTCTAACAAAGTGAAAAAGAACATAGAAAATTATAAAACTTTCCACTGCTAAATCCCAATTATATGATGCAACTACCAAAATAAATTCTGAAGCTGGTCTGATAACAGACACTACATAGATAGCCAGTGTCTTCAACAAATTCTTTATACAAATAACAGAGAACTTAAGCAACAGAGACATTCATTTACATAAAGCCTTACAACTGTTAGAAAATACTAATATTAGTGAAATTATGGAATGAAACCAATCCCTGTTACAGAAATAAGAAGTGATAAATACAATAACATACCTCAAAAGAATAAATGCTTCAGGGTATGGTGGGATTTCCAGTAGAATCTTAAAACAATGTGTAAATCTCATAAGCAAGCCTTTTACTTAAATATGTAGTTCTTCACTAACCTCCAGAATTTATCCAGGCAGGTGTAAATATGCATTGATATGACCTAGCTATAAAAAAAGGAGATAAATCCAATATGTGAAGTGAGAGAGAAAACCAACAAGATGCAACAGTTAGATGTTTATTATCAGTACTTTCTCAACGTTGTTCGGGCATCATTACCTTTTCCCCGCTTGTTACAGCACAGCACACCACATGCAGTAACACACGTCTTGTTCTCCTGAAGATGGGCATAATGATGCCCGAAACATGTTGAGAAAGTATTGATAATAAACATCTAACTGCTGCATCTTGTTGGTTTTCTCTCTCACTTCACAATTTGCTCACGATACACAGTCACAGAAACCTAAAACCCATTATATAATCTCTCTAATTATAGATGAATATCACTATTACCATCATTGTGCAAAGTTCTGGAAACATTACTGTTTAATAGAGTGAACAGACATTCGCAGTTGAACAAACGTTTAGCTCTTGTGCAGTTCAGATTTAGAAATGGAACAAACATTGAAAATGCGATACTTACTTTGACGGATACACTACATACCTCACTAAATCACCAGATACAGATGGTAGGCATTTTTTGCGACCTGTTTAAAGCTTTTGGCTGCGTTAAGCATGTAATTCCTTTGAACAAGTGATTTTGTATGGAGTTTGATGAACAACATGCTAATACTGGATTAAACCATTTCTCACTAACGGGAAACAAAAGGTTAATATGTCTACACAAAGTCAGGGAGAGGAAGGGAAAACATAATCATTTTAGTTCCCCAGGGCTCAATCTTGGGAACAATGTTGTTCATAATTTATATCAGTGATCTCCTGTGTGGAATATAACACACAGCTAAACGGGTAGTATATGTGTACAACACAAGTGTATTAACCTTTTGGCGCCGGAATTATTTTTTTTATTTTAGCACACCCTGTATACAAAATGTGAATAATACAGGAACCAAATAAGTTAGAATAATGAAACAAACTGAATTTTGAAGAGAAAAAAACGGAGAGTATATACCATGTTTAAAATATTCAGTACCTATATTTGTTGAATAAGTATATAAAATGCAACTTTAGAGGTAAGCGGTGCGGTACGACCACTATAGTTGACATTAGGTGCCAAAAGGTTAATCACTGCTAAGAATATGAATGAGTTGCAAATGAAAGCTGGAATACATGAGCAAATGGTTTAACTCTAAATGATAAGACAAACAGTTAAATTCAACTCAAAACATTACCAAGATGAAACATTTCTAATTAACTCTCAAAATAATTCGATAAATAATACTACCAAATTCCTAGGGTTAGAATTAGACAAACATATAAAATGCAAGAACCACATTAAAAAAAATGTACCTAAATTGAGTCATGCATGCTTTGTTGGTATATCTGTGTACTCTGACAGTAACATGTCCACTCTCAAAATGAACATACTTGCATGCTACAGTGGAATATGGCATATTTTGGGGGAACTCAATAGATGGCAAAGAGTCTTACTAAAACAGAAAGGGATAATTAGAATTATGACTGGTTCAAGCTCTAGAACATCATAAAAAGCTAAAGTTCACCTTAGAACAGGCCATGAAGGCCTGGAGGGGGAGTAGAGGTATGGATCTACTCTTTCTTTAACCTCAGCATTAGAAGGGGGTGGGTGGTCAACACAACGCCCCGGCCACTTTACCCCTGGGAAAGACCCAGTACCCATTGTATAGGAGGCTGGGTGGCCTCAGAGCCAGTGTGGATTGGTATGGAAAATCTTGCCCCCACCAGGATTCGATTCCCAGACCGTCCATCCTGTAGTGAATCGCTATACCGAACGCGCTATCCCAGCCCTCTGTAGAACACCATGTAAACCTTTATTTCAGAGATTAGAATTATTAAACTTGTGTACACAATACATTCAAAATTTGGTAATTTATACATATAATTCTACAATTCGTGGTTTGAATACAAGAAATAAGTTAGTTACGTGCATAAACTGGCAACCACCCTTACAATATACCAGAAAGGAGCATACAGTACTAGAGGAAAAATCTTCAACAAATTGCCTGTATGTATTTTTGAGTTGGCTCTATGGAAAAAATTTTTTATATCAATTTTGAAGAAATATATAATTGACAAAGCCTGCAACTCAGTTGAAGAACATATGAACAATTAATATTCTGTTTGATGTGAGGCCTGATTGGGGGTTTTTTAATTTTTTAGTAATTAATTATGACTTCTGTTAGTGTTTATACTAGAGCTTTACAGTTATTTAATATTGTATTACATTTTGTCTATTGGCTTTTGACAATTTTTGTGCTCATGGGAAATTGATTTATTGTGTGACTATCAAGTGTCTTCATTCAGATTTATTCTTATGACATGCTTCATATCCCATGTCAGTGTGCTATGGGGACTGATGAAAGTGAAATCTCGTGTGTGTGTGTGTGTATTACAGCCTGCTGCTATGCGTACACCTGAAGTGGTATTTAAAGCATAATCAGGGTAAACAAGAGTGTAGGCAGTCAGTGTACTTATAGATGAGGAGCTGGAATAGCTCAGTTGGTACAGTGACCGGGCTGTGTTCCTAATGATCTGGGGTTTGATTCCAAGCAGAAGAGATTTTCATCTTTTCCAGAGCATCCAGACTGGCTTTGAGGTCTACCAGACCTGCCATTCAATGGGTGCCGGGATTATTTCCTGAGGGTTACAGCTGCTGAGGCATGAAGTTGACCACTGACCTCCCTCCATCTAGTGTCTGACTTATTCAGATACTGCACAGTTCAAAATTTGTCTCGACTGCCTATTTTATATTTTCATTTAAACCTTTATGGGCCAAAATTTAAAATGCCAGTACATCCAACTTGTGCAGTTACATGCAAAGACCAGTCATATAAAACTCTGTCATTTTTTAGAATAATTTCTTTACAACATATTATTTGGGTGATACAAAGAGAAAAATGTAGATGGTACATGTAATCACACATGTGAAAGAGGATAAATGTGTAAAAAAAATTTCGACAGTCCACAGGAAAGAGACCACCTGGGGGCCTCAGCGTAGGCCACATTATAATATTATGATGGATCTTTAACGCTATAGAGCATAATGATGTTGCCAGGATTCATCTTTCTCAGGAATCTGCCTAATGGAGACAGTTCATTATCAAAGTAATTTATACATTTTCACCTGATCTAATTTTAAAAGATAATTTTCTAAGGTCTGCAGGAATTCTTGTGAATAATATTTGGTTTATTAGCTGACATGTGGCATGTATGGGGCAGAACAGAAATATTAGGAAACCTGAAGAAAAGAGACCACTTGGAAGACACAGGCATTGAAGGGAGAGTAATATTAAACTGTATCTTAAAGAAATAGGATGGTGGACAGTGGGCTACATTTATGTGCTTCAGGGTAGGGACAAGTTGCAGGATGTTGGGTACATGGTAATGAACCTTCAGGTTCCATAAAATGCAGGGGTATTTCTTGACTAGCTAATGAACCTTTGGCTTCATATAGAATTAGCTAGCCAGGGAATCAGTTGGTTGGTTTGTTAGTTGGCCTGCTAGTTAGTAGACAGGGTGTAGTTGCTTAAAAATAACTTCTGTCACTGATACATATTAATATGCATTTAAATTCCAGAATGACAACATGTGGCGTGCTCTTCTGGAAAATGCCAACCAACGAAATGTTCTGAAACATGTGCCAAACAGTGTAGCCAGGAATAAGCATGAATTGCTGAAGCTGGTTCTGAGGGACAACTAAAACATGACTATAGAACCAAGACAGGTGCTGTCACTATCAGTCATTTGTTGTGGACTGTTGTATACTTCAGAAGAGTGTGACTGACTCAGTAGGACACGTCCTCAACCCAGGAACCCAGGACTCATAAGGAATTAATAATTCCCTCTGTTTACTGCTTTATTTTGAAATTTCATTAAAGCAAATGAGAACCCCTGCTGAAATATGTACACTGTCAGACAGGTAAACCTTCTGCCTTCTTGCTTTGTATTTAAATTTCAAGCAGATTTCCAGACTAAAGTCAATTTGTCAATTAAAAAATTGTTTGCATCTGTTCTTCCAATATTTTCAGGTTATATTCTCCACATCTGACAAATATTGCCTGGTATTTGTGTAGAGAGAAAGGGAATTTTGTAAATCATACACAATACTCTCCAGGTCTACCTCTATTTGCTCTTGTTATTAACAATCCAGTTTTGTCTACAATTTACTACTTTAGTTATTGGCTGTTACAACTGATTTTACAAAATGTGTTGGTAGTAGTAGTAACTTCATTTCCTCCCTGTCTATCATATCAGGAGTTCTGCACTCACGTGGCAGCACCGTACTGACTTTCATTAGTCACAGTATGTTTATTTCATTCTGTAACTGTTTTTCTGAAGCTGTGACATAGATCTGCTTGTTGAACAACCAAACAGTAATACCATTTCAGGTGGATATATTTGCATTCACCTGTAAATTAAGTGGCCTTCTTTGATGTGCCTTTCACTTTGTATCAGCATTCGTCAGAAAATGTTTTTGTGATATGAGCGTAGATCTTCATTTTCAGAATAAGACATATAGATTGCAGCATATAGATCAAAGTTGTTGGTGAAATTGACTGTTTGTGCCAGTCTTTTTTTCTTGTTTGCTGCCTATTTTTCTGACCATCATGAAGGTATCATTTAGTGGTGACAGTCATGAACCATTGTTTCTCTTGCTGTCACACAAGGAAGAAGTGAGTTATTTATTTGTATAGGGACATTATTGTAGCTGACAACCATCATTTATGACTTCCTGTTGTTACTGTGCCACATGTATGGGTAGTTGTGGCTGTGTGGACTACGTCAACACAATATATGAGGCAACAGGATGTGGAAATTGATAGCTGTCAGATAAAATAATGACCTTGTCTAGACATATTTAATGTAACATAAAGAGTAGTTTATGTTTTTTATACAAGTTATTATGCGTCTCTACCGTGTAAAATATAAAAATTCCGGAACCCAGCCTGTGTTTGTGAAATTAAGATATACGAATTCATTTGTATTGGTCTTCAAACTTTATACCATATTTCCTACCTCATCAGACTTTTTTTTGTACTGAAAATGCCCTCAAAATCACTCTGCATCTAACACCAAAAAGTTAAAGCTGGTAAATCCACAAAAATGCCTTGCTGAATATGGTGCATCTTATGAGAGGGCATATACAGTACATCTTCCATAATTAGCTAGTTTGTTACAATTAACTGTCCACACTTATTCAGCACTGACTTTATGATGACAATAGTGCAGCCTATACTGTCAGTATTCATACTTGCTTTTTAATGCTATATAATATGAATATTGAATTTTGTGCTGTTTTATTGACGTGAAATCCCAGATTACTACTGGAGATCTTTCTGGGTTGTCACATGGCATTGATTTGCTGTCAGTTATGAACCATTTGGGCACCATACTATTAATGTCTTTATGGGTCAAATAATCCATTTCTTTTTGGACTGCTTTACCCTTGAAGACAGGAAGGATATGTTGTCCCAAAACACCAGTAACTATTGGTAAATGATGCACAACATCTCAGAAGAATGAAGACCTCATTTACAGTGTGCTGGAAGTGTGATATTATGCAGATTACTACCTCTTTCAGACAGGCAATGTGTGACTGTAGCCACCATGGATCAGCATCTGTGGTTAAAGTATGGAACTTTGTAACATGATATCAGTGAATCTTAACATACCATACCTTTTCCTCTCCTCCCTCCCCTCTTCACAGGAAACTTCAAAATTGTACTCTTCCGAGTTATGGGAGTTGACTGGTGGGTAATGAGCTTTTCTGCTAGACCCTGCTGTCTCTATCTTCATATAGCCTGTGAGGATAGACAACAGAATGCTCTTCCAAAACATTCATAACCATGTACCAGACTGTACAGTGTCCTAACCCAGACCACATTATGAATCTTCACCACTGTGAGCACCTCAGATCCTGTGCCTAAAAATATTAAGAACCAAGTGTGGATGGAAACGTCACATTGGGAGAACTGAATTGTGGGAAGTGCAATACGTTTTTCACAGACACATTATTTATATTTAGTATTACATACTTTTTCATGACAACATAAAATGAAGTTGGATTAATTCACTCAAGTATCATTATTCTTCAACATTATGCCAGAGCACACTAATGCATGTGTCTCATCTTGGCACAGTTTTTGTATTCCTTGTCAAGGAAAATCCAACTTTCTGCCTTGACAACAGCATTTTTCGAATGTTCCAAAATCTTGCCCCAATCACTCAGTGTATCACGAGACACCACTGAAGCTGTCAAAGCAGCTATCAACTTCCTTACAGAGGCAGCTGTTGACAGACATCTGCTTTCTAACTTACCGCTGCAGTTTATATTGGAATGATCCGAATTCCCTTCACAGTTGACTGTTATATAAAAAGAAAACAAAACCAGTGACTGACCACGTCCGATGGCATGTGATTCAACTTCGCAATGCAGTTGTCCTTACCTACTGTGACCAGAGTGTGGCCAGCTGCAGCCAAGCTCAATTTCATAGTATAATGCACCAGTTCAGGTGTTTGTCCACCACACTGGGCACCAGGTGATATAGCACATTCTGTTTGTCAATTTTATGCTGTTTTAATGTCCTGCAAGTGTACCAATAAGTTGCTCAAATGTACAGTAATCCCTCATCCAACATTCACTATGAATTGTTTGAGAAATGACTGTGGGCACATTTAAGGAGATGCGGAGGATCAAATAATGTTGCAATATTTTGATACTGAAACTAGATGAAAGGTGCCTTACTGGAAACATCCAACTGTTTCTTGGCCTTGACACTGTTGCAGGCGTGAAGAACACCCACAAGAATCTCACCTTTATTGCTTCCATGAATCAAGTAATAAGCTTGTGGTTGCTGCCACTTTCCACATAGACCATGGAGTGTGAAAGCCAGGGAATGATTTGCAATGCTCCTTGTCCTGCCATGACTCCTAGGTCCTCAGTTCTCAATACAGCCAAACTTCTGGCTGAAACGAAAGTTCTTTCCGATCTACATTTATCAGACACAAGACAGCACATGTGATGTCTCTGTGTACTAAGCACATAGGCACTGATGCCAGGCCTAAAATGAATGTGGTTTGAATAGACTGTGAGGTTCATCTAGAAGGCAGCGGAAAAAGTGACCAGAGAACGGTATCAGACTTAGGAACGTGTTTTATGATGGACAGAGCCAACATCTTTGTTTGGAACTCCAGAGAGTTCAGTACTGTTTACAGCAACTGCTGCTAAAACTCCTGAATTCTGTACATTGATATAAGATGAAAGAAACTGTATCAGAGGATAGCTGTCCAGCTGACAAACCATCTTCAGCTTCTTTGTCATGTACAGCAAAATTCCTTTAATCTGACATCCAATAAGTCAGAAATCCTAATAATAAGGAGAGTAGTCCCAAGACTGGAAGTTTTACTTCTTACCAGAAAACACCTTCATCAATGAAACAGGCAGATCTCAGGGATGTGTTCAAAAAGGTCTGAATTATTAACATATGATAATTCAGCACTTGTCCAGTTTTATGGAGGATTGATTGATTGATTGCAGTTTTGCCGCGCTTGTTCCAAAGTTTGCAAAGGGCACTCCCTCTGGTCTGAATTCTGTCCCACTATTTGTTTTTCTGAGTAGTGTGTTTTGCAACTCTGCTTAAACAAGTAATGAAATACAAGAAAAGATTCAATATAAATTAAGTAGTCAAATTTAAAAACAACCAGCACGCTTTGTTGGTGGAAGTAAAAATTTACATATTAAAAACAATAACAAGAAAAATACAAAACCTAAATCACAATTGATTTTCTGATAAGTTCTGAATTCAACATAAAAGAGCTGATACTTTGGGTACCTTAATGGATCCTGTACATGCTCCTGGTATTTACATGCTGGTAAGTTTCCATATGATTTTCAGGCAATTCATCCCTTCCCCCCCCCCCCCCCCAACTAATCCCGGTGGGGACGGGATCAAAAAACCCCCCAGACCAACTTTGGGGGGGGGGCGGGGGGGGGGGGAACAAGAA
>Ga0131853_10007368_pt1 | contig 19899 bp, 16 predicted proteins | sample TergutLab28metaG_FD_92764 | JGI IMG/M metagenome (GOLD analysis project Ga0131853, IMG submission 92764) | Labiotermes labralis P1 segment gut microbial communities from Petit-Saut dam, French Guiana - Lab288 P1 (version 2) (version 2) | ecosystem: Host-associated > Arthropoda: Insects >... | reverse complement strand
TGCGCCATGTAAAGTGCTTGGAACCCTAAGGACGACTACGGCGTTAATGCGAGTGTTTATGTAGTTCAATTTAATGGCTTTATGTCACTCATACGTTAATTACATGTTAAGTACAGATATTAATATTGCAGAAACCACATATTCCTGCCAGTTTTAATATGCATTTGGTAATCAGTAAGTGTGTAACAGCTGTCTAAGTTTCAAACTTCTCTGGCCATTATCTCCATAACCGTTCAACTTTGGATATAGGTGTTTTGGGTTATATCAGTATACTTTAACATAAGGAACACTCTCCCGAAATCTGGCACATTCCTTCTGGGACACCCTGTATATATGTTTGTATAACATTGTTTGTGTTTCGAAATATTTTGCTGATGGATTTCTTATTCAAAGGAATTTGAAAGGAGGGAATTCCTTGTTTTCGGGTGTGCTGTAGAGTATGCCAATAAGGAAGTCCTAGAATAGTGTGGAGCAACCTTTTATTGCTGAAGGTCATTTGAAAATCTGTGAACTCTTAACAAACTGCAAACCACCTGTTAAAAGTAAAATCTTATTACTTCCAGAAAAATGTATTTTGTATTATGAAATTAAAATACTAAAATTACCATAAGTAATTATTAGTAAAAATTATATTGCAATTATAATCTAATTTTAGGGCTTACACTATTTCTTAAGAATGGAAGATTGTCAGTGAGAAGCTTGCAGTGTTTCTTTGCCAGTGACATTTTTTGAGAAATACACAGAATTCCAGTTTATAGAATTGTGATTGAAATACACTTCATTATTAGTAGCCCATACTTAATACTGTAAGAGTAAGGGGAAGGTGGAGATACCATATTATATATTCCACATGCCCCTCCTGACTGTAAAGTTCCCAGCATTTGAAGTTTTTCCACATAGCATGTGAAGGTCACCAAATTATTGAAAAAGTGTTCCCCCCTCATTTGATGGGGGAGTGTGTGTTCAGTCATGAACTGCAGACATAACTTAATTGGACCCCATGTTGCTTATTGTCGAGAGGTACCTGCAGTGTGTGGAACACATCAGCTGTTGATCTGTGCTGAAGATGTTGAATCATTAGGGAAGGCAGTAACTGCATTGATGAAGGACAAGGAAATGTTATCAGATGACTGTCCAGAAATGGGTGCATAAAAAACCAATTGCAGTACACTGCTGATCAGCTGTGCATAGGTTGTATGCTTTGCAGGAATCTGTACATTTTTTTCAACCTTTTTAGTGCATCTCCTAACCTGAAAGTACCTCCCAGTGCTGGCATGGCAGGTTTCTTGTACCAACCATTACTGAGTGTAAGAGCACCATATTCCCCCTATTGCTATGTAACAAACAAGTGTCCCCCTCAGTGAAAGGCTCAGGCTTTCCTGCTTTATATGAGCATGCCACTCTGTTACTATATCACCTCTTTCAAATTTTCACACCAGTGAGATAAAGTGATGTAGTTGGTGGGTGGCATGAGTGGTATTAGTATACAACTGTGCATATTCGTAACTATAAATATGTCTGAACTAGGCTGTCATAACTTCCTTCAGTTGAACAAGGTTGCAACTGTGTCATTGGTTGTGGCATGGGGAGGGGGAGAGGCAGAAAATGGGGAAGGAAGTGAGAAGTGGTTAATAGGAACTTGACCTTTCCCAGCATGTGTTTTACCACAACAGGTGGTTTGGTTTGTCATTTGCAGGACTTTTTGTGTGATTCAGTTATTGCAGAAGTATAATTGTTAGGTGTATGAGAATGTGGATAAATGGCTGGAAAATAGAAAGAAATGGTATTAACAGTGAAAGGAAAATTTGCAGTTAAGTGAAAAATTTGAGTTGGGAGTTTCTAGTGTAAACTGCTGCTCTGGCTGGACAGAGTTCTTGAGTATCACCTGTCATTGACAGAGGCTCAAAAAGTGAGTTGTACTGTTATTAGCCAGGCTATCTGTAATGTGTTTATGTCAAGTTATTGTATTCAGTTGTATTTTTATTTGTGTTGCTGCTATTACTTTAGTGTTGTAATAATGATTTTCAAGAGCAACCAGCAGTGTATACTTAGTGGACTATAGTTGGTATGGTGTGTAGTTAGTAAGGGCTCCAACTGCTGTTTCATCTTATGTCTTGGAAAATTTATCACCACCACAAAATATGGTAGCAGAATTGTGGTTTTGATCCATGGACCTCTGAGTTATGTTGCTATTACACAGGATGATACATGAATCAAAACACTGAAGCGAATAAACAGTGAATCTAGGAAATGAATTACAGCACCTGAATTCAAAATGGAGATATCTTATGTGTAGATGTGTACATTGTGTTGTTTGGAGTTGTTATGTTCTGGGATATTGAGGCAGCTGTCAGTATCAGAGAGTTCACATAAATAATCTGTACACTTGGGGTGTTTTACAAATCACAATTTGCACTATATATAATGAGAAGTGAATTTTGGCATGTCACCCCATTTTTACATCCACATGAAATGTGCCTGGATGTTTGAGGACACTACTTTTAATTGACAGTGAAGTCATTGCCAGTAATATTATTGTAGTGTAAACACATTTTAATGCAGACAGACACTCCGTTTGCTCTGTGGTTTTCAGTTTTGTTTTGTGTGATTCTCTGTTCACTGGTCTCCATTACAGACCCAGCAAAGTTATTTGTGCTGCCAATATATATTGGCTGTACCATTGAATATGCTTGTGAATGGTGTTAAGGCGGATCCATGAAAAATAATTGTGGGTTTGTGGACTGGACTGAACTGACTTTGGTTGGATGCAATGAGCAATGGGGGGCTTTTAGAGCAGGTGAATACCATCACTTATTCAGAGAATATTTTTTTCTGGGCAGTTGACACGCATATCCACAGTCCTTTAATTTTTAGTATGCTCTAACGGCAGATTGTAACTAATGTACCAGTGCAGTATGACATAAATGTCCTTCATCTTTGAATCTTTTTGTTATTTGTGCAGATATCTGGTATTTGAGGGCAAGGAAGCTGACTCTGTGACTTCAGTGGAATTGCATCAAGTGAAAACTGTTGGTGTTGCACGGGATCCTGATGCCGGTACAAAACTTTGTCTTGAATATGTTGTATAATTTGAGCTCCAAACTTGTGCTTTGTATAATTTATCATTTTCCATTATTGATTCATTACCTTCAAGGCTAGTTTTTTTTTATCCACATATGCATCTACTTGGTGTTACTATTTGGAGGACCACTGCGTGAGCACTTACTCTCTTGAAAGTCTGGACACTCAGTGTAACATGTTCTAGTTGTACTTAAAAGTGATAAAGCTTAACAGCTAATATATCAGGAATTGCACAGGGATATAAGAAAGGTGTGAATTTTGATGGGTGTGCCCACAGTGATCACCTGTTGTGCCATCCAGTTAACCTCTCAGTACTGGTACTTTTTTTGTATGTAATGCAACTGGTATAATGCTCATTGAAAGTACAACAAAAACTTGTCATTTGTTCTACAAACTATTGTTATTTTTATACAGTGATGTAAACTATTGGTATTTTTACACACTGAGTATAATTACAACATTAAAATTCATTAGAAGCAATTTGGGAAGATTGGGATTTTAACCCCCACACTTTGCCCACCCAAAATTACCGTTGCAGGGCCAAGAGGTTTTCCACTTCACCAAAATTGTCCAGACTGGCTCTGGAGCCCACCCTGCTGCCTCCTATTCAATGGGCACCAGGGTTCTTTTCCTGGGCATAAAACAGTCAGGGTGTGCAGTTGACCACTCCATCTAGTGCCAAGGTTAGGAATGAGTGGGGCTGTATGTCTCCTCCCCTTATAAGCCTTCAAGGTGTGGACAAGTACAACTTTGTTTTTATGACACAAGTTTTAAACATTAACATAACAGTGTGATCTCAGAAAATTATGGTGACTGTTAACTTTGTGTGTGTGTGTGTGTTTGTGCATAGGTATAAATAATTTTTTTCCACTATTACTTCATCTGTCTATTTTTTCCTGTCAATCATTGTCACATTATCTCCTCAACTTTGTGCCTTGTTCCTTTCCCATCTCTTTTATTTGTGTATCCCACCATCATTCCTGTACCCCTTCTCTTGTTACTTTATGTTAAAAAGTTAGGTAATCTGTCATCCGAAGGTTTGAAGTATTGAAGTGTGTGTATGTGTTATTGGGTTATGGCATTAATTTTCAGGTACTGAAAGTAACTCACTAGGTTCTGTGTGAGTGTGAGTACACAAACGTACGCCTACTAGCTTTTTAATTTGTATGTTATTGTGTGCCATATTGCACCACCTGTAACTTCAAATTAATAAATTAGAACACCTGTAACATTATGTATTTTCAGGATTTTAAATCCTTCCTCTTCTCTTTTGCAGATTTTTTTTTTACCTTCTTTTCTTTGTGTTCTACATTATACTTGTTATTCCTCTCTCTTAGAATCCTGCTATATTTATGTGTGTGATGTTTTTGAAAGGTAGATTAGTCCTGTATTCAGAGTTATACTAAGATTTACTGTAGATTTTCTACTTCATGTTACATGTTAATAATGTATTGATCTTCCTGTTGTAGCTGACAGTCATGAGGAACTGGAAGGTCAGTCACTGCATTACAGTGTTGAAACCAATCTATTATTTGAGTCATTTCCTTTTTGTGATTATTTTAATGAGCCAAGACAGGTGGCTGTGACCTGGAGAACCAGGACTGAATTTATAGTATGAGGGTTTTCCTTTAACCAACATATCAGTAATGGCACTGGGGCGCACACCTGTCAGTAGGTATTGTAAGGGTTGGACCAGACCAGTTACCTCCATAGATAGCTGAAGTTGAGGGTTCAGTGAGCATTTTCTTATTCATTATTTGGTTCTTATGCACAGAGGCAACTTTGTCTGTACACTTCATGACTATTTAAAGAAATACAGTTACTCTGTTTGGCAGCAGCATAATAAATCAGTGCAAAATTATCAGGTAAAATCACCTGCTCCACACATTGCTTTGTATTGAATGAAATATCATTGCAGTGTGGTTCTCATTTCTACTGAACTCACTGCAATCGACAGTGTATAAATGGTGAGGATAAGAAACATTTTCATGTGCTGCAGCCCGCTGTCCGTAAGGTGCCATATATTATTTGTATTGGTAGAACGTGAAGCGTACCATTCACTGTGTATAATGCCAATTGAAAATAACCATCAGTTCAAACTACAATTAATTGTCAGTTGTTATGATTCATTACAACATGTTTTGGCCAACTTCACCCTCTTCAGGTAATACAAAGAACTGTATAAAATACTTGGGAGGTTAATTGCAACGTTAAGTTTTATAAAAGGAAATGAGATCTTATTTTAACAGAAAGGGTAAAAATTCATAAGTATACATGTTATTGATATAAATTATGAAGTTTTATGTGTACTAGTTATTCTAAAGGTATGTCAAATTGTTGGTGTGAAAGTTCTAGCTTTTGCCTAATTTAAGGTTGTTTTATATTGAATATTTCATTATGGTAAAGGTAAAAGGTAAAGTTTACCCTAGAACATGTCACGGTGGTCCTAAGGGGGAGTAGGGGTATAGCTCTGCTCTTTCTTTAACCCTGGCCCTAGATGGGAGTGGGTGATTATTGCCATGCCTTGGCCGCTTTACCCCTGGGAAAGACCAGGTACCCATTTTCTAGGAGACTGGGTGGTCCCCAGGGCCGGTCTGGACAGGTGTGGAAAATCTCACCCTCACTGGGATTCGATTCCCTGACCATCCAGCCCATAGTGAGTCACTATACTGACTGCGCTATTCTGGCCCGTATTTCATTATGGTACATAATATTATTTTTAAGAAGATTTTGTAGAGTAGTTTACTGGTTTAGTTATTCTTTCCATGTGTGTGACTGTTTGAAGGTTTTAGTGTTATAGAATATTTGTAGAGTGAGTTTATAGTTTATAGGTTATATTTTAGTGGTAAATATAAATTGAAATGCAAGCTAAAATGAATATGATGGTGATAGAGAAGTTGTAGAATAATAATTGTGTGAAATATGAAGATTCTTGCCATTTTTAAGAATTTTTGGATTTAGCCTATAATTAGTAACTTGATTGTGATCCTGTTTTGAAGATGCGAAATATTAAATTAAAATAATAACTTCAGTTATTAATTCAGGGAGGGCCAGGGTTGGGGATGCATGGAGATTAAATTTGTTTCTGATATTTGTTTTTGAGTTTGTATGTTTTACAAAATTATGCTTACCATTACTTAGTTTACATAGTGTTGAGGTAGATGAATGAAGCATGGGTGTGGAGTATGGGTGGAATAATATTGATATTGATGTTATTGATTATTAGAATCTATAATACCAATGTGCAGAATTATAATAACTACTTTTACCTTAGCAGAAAGATTGATAAATTTTCAGTCTCTGATTTTAAAATTAATTTAATTTATTAATCTTGGTCCAATATATTTACTGATGACAACATAAATACAGTTTTTAATAACTTCCTGAATTCCTGTCTAAGAATATTTTACTCTAGCTTCTCTGTTAGTAAATTTCAATGTAACTCCAATATCAAAGCATGATTAACATCTGATGCGTAGTCATCATGTCTTAAAAAAAAAGAAGCTTTTTATAATCGGCAAGAAAAGCAATGATCTTAATTTAAAGAATCGCTACGAAAAATATTGTAAGATGTTATGAGAGGTCTTAAATTAGCTTAAAAATTTCACTTTAATAATCGTATCTAATTCTAAAAATAAGACAAAAACTAGTTTGAGCATCAGCAAAAGTGTCACAAGGAGTGAAGTTAATGTTAATAGTGCGTTCTTGAGAAATGTAAATGACAGTTTAACTAATGATAGTCAAATTAAAGCAAATGCATTTAATAAATATTTTCTAACGGTAGTTGAGAATTTAATCGTAGAAAACGTAAATGATGAAAATAGTTTCTTGGATAATACTAATCCCTTCGAACACCTACATAGTGCATTCAAGCAACCGTTTCCAAACATGAAACTAAAATGCTAAACCACAAATGATAGTGAAGAAATTATTAAATCTCTAAAAATGAAAATTTATCTTGGATATGATGGGGTATCTTAAAAATTCCTAAAACTAAGCTTGTCGCATGTTTTATCTCCTTTAACTTATTTTTGTAATAAAATTATCTCCACTGGTACATTTCCCTCCAGATTAAAGTTTTCAGAAATTCAACCTTTGTTTAAAAAAGGTGACAAATCAAAGACTTCAGATTTCAGACCCATCTCCTTGCTTACAACCTTCTCAAAAATTTTTCGAAAAGCTTATATATATAGGAGACTATATCACCACATAAATTGTAATCATGTTATAGTAAATGAAAAGTTTGGTTTTAGAAATAACTCATCTACTGGAATAGCTTGCTGTAAATTAGTAAACGATATTCTTTTTGTCGTTAAATAATAAATTGCAGGCTGGTAGTGTTTTTGTGATTTGTGGAAGGCGTTGGCTGCATTAATTATAATATATTGTTGTCAAATATTGAATTTTATAGTATTTAAGGTAAAGCCAATAAACTAATTCAGTCGTATTTAAATAATAGGTATCAAAGAGTTTTGTTACAAAATAATCCCATTAAATATTTTTCTAAATGGGAGCCAGTCAAGCACATTGTTCCACAAGGCTGAATACTTGGATCATTACTTTTACTCTTGTATTTTAATGACCTTCCAAAAATTATATCTGATATATCCAAACCAATTGTATTTGCAGATGATACAAGCATAATTATTACAAGTTCCTATCCTTCAGAGTTTAAAAAGAATATTAACAATGTTTTTTTCAAAGTAAACAGTTGGTTGAAAAGAAGTTTATTATTACTAAATTTTGATAAACCCCATTTTCTACAGTTCATAACTTGAAAATAGTCAGGAAATTGGCATGCAAGTTATTTATGAAAATAAATTAGTAATACTTATAATACTGAATTTTTCAGATTAATCACTGATAATGGTATATCTTGGAAAGTCCCCATATTGATGAATGAACTTCTAAATTAAAAAAAGTGTGCTATGCATTTAGGTTCATTAAACCATCCATGTCTTTAGCAGTATGATGGATGACGCATTTTTCATATGTTCACTCTGTTGTATTATATGGCATAATTTTTGTGGGGGCGGGGATTCTTCTCATAGTAGAAGTATATTCAAAATTCATAAAAGAATAAATATAGGTACTACAGGTAGTAGTAATAGGGATTCCTGTTGTGAGTTGCTTAAAAATTTGGTATTCTTGCCTTGCCATCCTCAATATATATTTTCTTTATTATTGTTTGTTGTTAAGAGTAGAGAATTGTTCAGATCTAATTCTGATGTACATAACATGAATACAAGAAGTCATTCTGACTTTACATGTACTTGTAGCAAATTTGTAGTATTTCAAAAGGCAGTTTTTAATTTTGGAATTAGAGTTATTAACAAACTTCTATCATCTATCAAACATTTGTCAAATGACATGAAACAGTTTATATTAGCCCTAGAAGGTTTCTTCTTGCTACCACCTTTTATTGTTTGGACGAATATTTTGGAGGTAAATTAAAGATCTTGGTTCTTTATTAATTAATACTTAATAGAATATTTAAATACAAAATTTGTTGATTGCTGCTATATTACCAATTTTTATATAACAGATTATAATTATAATTTCAAATTGAAAAATTGCAGGTTTAATTTATATTCTAATTTAGTTTTACATATCATTTTATTGTTTTGTTAAGCTATTAGCTATGACAATAGCTGTATTTTGCGTGTATTATATATACCTTTGGTATTTTATATGACTATTTCTATATCTAAGCATCTATGGAATTGAAAAATGAATAAACTGAATAGGGGAAGGCCAAAATTCTCAGGAAAAAACACATTCATTTGCCACTTTTTCTATCAGAAATCCCACATGGACTGTTGATGGATTAAACACATACCTCTGGTGAGGTGCAAGCCACTAAAACTGCTGAAGCAATGGCACAGCCTTCTATCCATGGTGTCATTTAATGAGGTTCACAGGCAAAGAAATTGACAGAGAGTGAGGTTTCAGTACATGAAACATGCAGAAATTTTTCTTTAAACCGTAAACCTCATCTTGTGGCAGTGTTTTTTAGGTTGTGTGGATCACTAGATGAACACACTGCAGTGTTTAATAACTGTCCAACAACTCTGTTGTAAAACAACTCTTCCATAACAAATGAATACATACAGTATGATACACACGAATCAGTTCCAACTCAAAAACGAGAGCGGATGATAGTAGATCCAGTTAATCAATACCAGAAGCTGTAATTACAGTTGTGCGAGCTCCTGAAGGTGGGTGTCAACACCCGAAACATGTAGAGCTGCCTACAGAAATGTAATAAACTGAATAAGTCGCATCTTGTTGGACAGTTATTAAATTCGATTCACAATGCATGGACCCATGTACATAAAACTCTGCAGTGTATTGTTTCTTCTCGCAATCTTTTTATTTCTTTCCAGCTAAAATTCTGGTCTTCAGTGACATATTCTGGATAACTTGCAATATTTAAGTTTTTTAAATGTAGCATATAATAAAATGTAACGAACTGTAATATATCATTAATATGGGAGTTGTAATAGCTGTCACTCATTATAGTGTCTGTTCAACTGTTATTGTCGTACAAGACTCTATGCTGGTCTCTAAAAGATCCTGGTGAATGGCCTAGCATACCATTTACTGTGTGTTTACTTGGTAGGAATTTGATCATCCACACTAAGCCAGAAAAACTTGGCCTATTAAGAAATACAGTTGGCATTTAAATCCAGTCTCCTAAATGTTAATGGATGACTGATATTTCATTCCCAGAGAGGGCTTTGTGATTTATTTATTCACTGCCACATCTGCAGTTGTCCAGCCACAGGGGTGGTGGTAAAATAGGCAGAAAATGTAGCTTCTTCCACTCCATTTATAACCAAATTTTCTGTGTCTTCTTGTTGTGATTTTAAAACACAAGAGAAGCTTTACTGGACAAGCAAGCCAATAAGAAAGGTCATGTCATCTGATATGTAATTATTGTAACCTACACCAACAGGAACAAGCAGTGTGGAGATAGTATACACAGAGAAGGGCAAAGAACAATATCAGCAGCGAGTGAAACTTTGTTCTGGGCCTGAGCCACATCGAAAGCTTGCCAATGCATGGATTGATGCTATCCAACAAGTATGTTAAAATGAACATGAGAAACCATTAGCATATTCAGTGAAGCTTTATTTAAGATGCTGTCCACCTAGTGTTACTATTGTATGAACTAAGCAAAGTCCTTCATGAGAAGCTAAGAGTTGAGCAAGCTGGAAATTCATTGCCTTATTCATAAGTGTTTGCCCCTGGTCCCTATCCTGAGCCAAATGAGTTCAGTCCATAACCTCACACTCTGTGTCTGTAAGGTTCATTTTAATATTGTTCTCTTATTCCTTCCAAATGGTCTCTTCCATTTTGGCTTTTAACAAAAAACTTGTATGGATTTCGCGTCTCTCCTGTGCATGCTACATATCCCATCTGTGTCATCCTCCTCATATTTGTTCAACTGAATGCTTAGTGAAGATTACTGTTTACAAAACATTGTAATCATTTCATATGTACATAGGAAGTAGTTGTACTTAAATCATGGCTTTATACTGCATTCTGCTAATGAGACATCTGCTTGGTTTTTCATGCACATGGAATTGAAACTTGTTTGACCTTCCACATAAAGTGTATACTACTATACACTTTATGTGGAAGGTTTTCTACCCAATTATTTTTTGTGGCATTTCTTTTGTTCATTATGTTCTGGAAGTCTTCATAACAGAACCATTCCTCTTTTATATTTGTGAGGCACCTCCAATGAATCTTGACCAGTACAACACATATGTATAGTGTTAATGCATAATTAGAGAACACAAATTACCTGTCTGTTTATCACTCATCATCATCATCATCACCATCATCATCAGAATAACATTGTTTTTGCAGTTCTAATTCATGTTGAATATACTCCTAAGTTTTATGTAATTTTTGTTACAGGCATTCAAACTGCTTTATGAACATCATGTAGTTAGTAGTGACTGAGTAATATGGATTGTGAAATGCAGCATACAAAGTATTACCACATTTCCAAGATATTGTGGTATTTATGGTTGGGTTGGTATTATTTTTTTCATTATTACTCCTTGCCATTTTCCACTCAGATTTATTATAATGATCAAATATTATACAGGAACTGCTGTTTTGGTTTTATGGCTTCTTGTGATATTACTCCACCCATGCATGTAGGGCATGGTTTGCTGTGCTGTAGCGTGGAGCGTGCCCGGGTGCCGAAAATATAATGGTGTTACTGCTTGCGCAAAAGCTGATGCTTCTCGAACAAGCTATGTGCTACTGCCTCGAGCACAACCTAGCCCGCGGTTGCTAATTCTCGGCAGAGTGCATGGCTGCAGTGGTGTGCAGAGATATGACTACTTACTTCTTTGAAACTACATATTCCTACTCCTTGGGTATGACTGATTACTCCTTTGAGAAGACTGACTTATTCCTTTGGAATGACTGACTGTTTGCTCAGAATGTCATGCCTCGTTTGCAGTGTGAACATGTAGCCGGCTGCTGTGTGATTGGTGGGTGAGCAAAGCATATCACAGTGGTGGGACGAGTGACTGCGTGTGTACTGCCAGTTGGTTTATGGCACAGTCGTGTAGAAGGGCTGTTTCTGAGTACAGTGCTGCCCTGGTTGCTAGAAATGATGTGAGATGTACCACTAGTGTCAGGGTGCACAAGAGGGCCGTTGCTGACTACAGTGGGAAGTTTCCACAGTGTATTTCATATATATTTTTTACATTTGCTGGTAACATGTAATTTGTTTTCATATTTGTTGATTTGTGTATAGGAACTGTTCATGGGTTATCACACATACAGGTTATTTCTTCACATGACATAATTAATAGTAAAAATGGAAGTTTACTCATGCAACATTTGTCTAAATAGAAGTGCATTACTGTATGCAACAGCAGCAAAAATCTTGACATATCTGTTTTTGACTCAAGTGACATGTCCTTACAACAAATTTTTCTGCCCGTTGCACTGAAATTGCTAAATGCTATGCAGAAATTGTTTGGCTGGAGTACAGAAACTGAAAAATCACAAAAGAGATTTCTGTACCCAGGGATGTTAAAAATCAACATTTGATGTAACTGTGTCATCACTTAAAATACATATTAATTACTTACAATAGAAAACCGTTCAGCAAGCATTCACCAAACTGGTTCATTGTAAAGCCAGTTGACCTGCATAGTTAGTTCACTTCCAAGTTAACCTTTCAATACGTGGGTTGGTATTTAAATTTTAGCACATGGGTGATGAAAAGAATAAATTTTGTTTTTAAAGGAAAAGATCAATTTTGACATAAAAGGCAGTTTTTTTTTTTAAACCAGCATATTATGCAGCATGTCTTAAAAATACAACAACTTCCCTTGTTGCTTAAATATATATAGTGAATCTCTAGGGTTGTTTTTTATGCGTCTTGGCGTATGTGAGTGTAGGTTATTTTGAAGTTACTTGAATGAAGAGAGACCAACTTGGTGTCACTTGCTTTATTATTTCATTATTTACTGGTCAACATGTTTCGGATGTTAATACATCCATCCTCAGGAGCTTGTGACTTATTTGATGAGTTATTGCATGGGTTGTATGGTTCTGGTTCGATGTGTGTTGGTGTTGCATTGTGGTGGTGTGGTATCCGTATGCAGGCTTCACATCGAACCAGAACCATACAACCCATGCAATAACTCATCAAATAAGTCGCAAGCTCCTGAGGATGGATGTATTAACATCCAAAACATGTTGAGCAGTAAATAATGAAATAATAAAGCAAATTACATCAAGTTGGTCTCTCTTTATTCAACTATAAAGATGATGCACGGTCCAATAAACATAAGATTTGAAGTTACTGTTAGGCCTTTTGACTGGGTGTAAATTTACTGCCATGTGGAAATGTCTAGATTGTGGCTGAAAATTTTCCATTAAAATACCACATATCCTAATAAGTTAGGGAATGTACAGAGAATGGAAGAAAATAGAATTCCCAAAAAAGTATTATATATGAATTTGGAAGCAAGAAGGCTGAGAGGTAGACCAAGAAATAGATGGCAAGATAAAGTAAGGGAGGATGGAAGACTAGGTGGAAAAGGGTAGAAGGAAAGGGTCTATAACAGATAGGAATGGAAGAAGCTCCTGAGAAAGGCAAGGAATCGTCGCATTCTGCACATGCCAATGGAATGAATGAATGAATATCCTCATAAGTAAGATGCTTAGAAAATTAAAAATGGAAAACATAAAAGATGGGATTTTTAAATAAATTAAATATTATGTATTATTAAAATTCATTACTGAACAGTTGTACTGGTTTTGTGACAGCTGGTATGAGAGAAATCTTTGTATTCTGTATGGGTAATATACCTGAAGCTCTTAACTTCAGTAATTTTTAGTTATTCACCAACATTGCTTCCTCCTACAAGTATCCACAGGTGATTATTGTATGTACTTTAATAAATTTAATCACTGTTTGAAGAATTCATAGTGTAGTTTGTAATTATGGAAAATATAATTCTTTACATTTCGTGTGCACACGTGTTGCAATGTTCCATACTTTTTAGGTATAGAATACTAGATATGTAAACATATGATATTCATATCTCTTCTGTAAAGTGCATATAGAAAATGAAAAATACTGCTGTTGTGTCACTTGTTGCTTGTTGGCTGGATAGCGAACTTCACGTCTTGTAGGAAGTAGTGTAAATTTTTTAACACATGACCACTAAAAGTTTTTGTGTCTGCACTGTGTGTTGCTGGTAATGATAGTGAAATGATTGACGCATGACAAAAAGTCCTTTAGGACTGCAAACTCAAATGGGCTATACTGTTCGAGCCTCTGATGAGGAGGACAGTGATTAATGCAAAGTAACATTGTTGGGCCGATGACTGGCAAAGGAAACTGAAGTATTGCAAGAAAAACCTGCTGCAGTGCCACTTTGCCCATTGTAGATGCCGCATGGACTCTCCTGGGATTCAACCCAAGCCCTTGCTATCAGAAGGTGAAGAAGAATCACTAGACCAACTCTACACTTTTAGTAACATTGTGGTGTTTCTAAGTGTTGTGCAGTTTGACTTTATTTTGAAATAAGGTATAAGTTGTGGTTTGTTAAAAATATTAAGTTACACTGATTTTTCGTTGAATACTGAACCATTTATTTGCTTTTCTCAGTATTGGAGAACACAAAGGTCTGTTAGTGAGTTAAAGGCTCACAAAGAGTCAGGACATACACATGTATCTTGTGGCTTCTCAGGCCAGTGTGTATTCCTGCTTGGAAATGTGAATGTTGTTGATGGCTGTAGGTGATGGAACAGTTCCGTGACAAATTCTTAATATGAATTTTGTATTACAAAAATTCTGAACTAACACATCAGTATGAATTGTATGGATGCAACTGGTACTGTTTTCCCTGTTACAAAGACTTGATTTGTTTGTTCTAATTCTAACTGCAGTCAGATTTAAAATTAGTAAGTGCAAGTGTAGTTTTGTGCCTAACTGTTATTGAGTCACAGATTATTATTTACTCAGATCTGAGGTGACCACTTAAAATCTGGGGTATAAGAATGAACAGGGGATTCCGAGAACTTACTGTGGCTGCTGTCCATGGAAATACTTATCTCTTCTGGTGGTGGAGTTCAGTTAGGGGATTCTGAGAACTTACTGTGCCTGCTGTCCATGGAAATACTTGTCTCTTCTGGTGGTGGAGTTCAGTTAACATCATGAATATAGTGTTCTTCACATGTGCTGATAAACAGGATATGTGTTATAGCTACATTAGCCTTAATGCTTTAAATGAGATGATGTATGAATTGTTAAATCCAATGTTCTGTGTGTCATTGTGTCTCCAACTTAGATATTGCACACCAATTGTGTGTTAAATATTTGCTGAGGACCAGTACCCGGTAGGCCTACTTATTAATGAGTTTTGAATTCATTGTCATAGATACAGCACATGTCAAATTGAAGTACTGCTTAAATATAAAATAGTGTTAAGGTAATCTGAATTTTAGTGGAAGTTGATGTTTTATCAGTATTAAAGATGTTATGAAAATAGTATTCTGTTTCTTCTGGTTCTTTGCAGGCTGGTGGTGGTCCTTGGTTTCAGAAACCCTGCTCTACAGTTGTGCTATGGACACACGTGTTTAATTACTATTCAGCTGCAAGCTGTTCGTATCTAAGTAGTCAGCTGCAAGACATATCAAGTGATGATGAGTAATTTATCTGCATTGATGGTCATTTATACCAGTCATTTCCTACAGATATTCTGCCCAGCTCTGACATGTGTAATGATTGCCAGCAAATTTATAGTTCCTTCAAGATGGTACAGAAGAATGAAGTTGCACCACCTGAAACAGCAGCAGTTTTATCTCCTCCCAGTTCTCTGAAAATGAATTTTGGTCTTAGACTTCAAGGAATAGTTCATTTTCAAGATCTTATAAGAGAATGAATTTGATATGTATTCCTTTAGTTACCTGACTGTATGATGACCCTCCATATAAGATGACTTTGCTTCACAGTCTTCAGTTTTCAGGTAAATGTCTGTACAGAATGTGTTTAACTTGGTATGCAGCTATAAAGGATCTCTCATTTTTCAAAAAAATGGGGAAAATTCTTGTCTTATGTTTTGGTAAATACATTTTTACTGACTGCGGACCAATGAATAATGCAGGGTTAACTGTTCATACTTATGATAAAACCATATTAAAATAATATTGCATCACAGTAGTATGTTATGCAGATGGCATATATACCCATATGAGTATATGTAGCCTAAATCCTGAGCTAATTTTTATATACATTATAGTACAGAAGTTTAGGTTGCTATCAAAATCACCAAATTTGTTTCTTTTATATTGCCTATAACAAGCCTATTTGGCCTAACATTTGGAAGAATGATAGTAATAGTGAAGTGACTAAATAATTTGTACAGAACTTATGCTTCTTTAAATTGCATGTCAAACATTTCTTGCTCAAATTTATACAGGCATCATCCTTCCTTTTAACCTAATTTAGAGTTTTTGCTTATAATTGAAACTGTCTTCCGTACCTGATGAGACAGCAGATATTCCCTTAAAAAAGTATTACTCAAAATTTAGGTGGTGCCGAGTCTTAGGTTAATGATATTGCCAACTTGTATACAGCCACTCCCCAACTGACAATCAAATTAAGTATGATCAAAGTGTTTGTATTTATTTTCTTGACATTTGGCAAACTTATTTGTCTGTGATGTATTTAACAAATATCTGATTATCCTTTTTATATTTCACCGAAGAAACTTTGGGTTTTTTTTTTTTTTTTTTTTTTTTCCCAGACTACATATTTCAATTTACATTGACCTGCTGGAGGATTTATATGTCATCCCATTTTGTATTTTCTACAAACAACCAATTTGACGTGCAGTCAGATGTTCAGAGCATGTCCTTTCATGAGTTGGGGAGTACCTGTAATTGTTTATCCATTTTTCTGCAATGCCTAGTTCCTGTATTTTCATTTAATAGCTATTTTTGTGGGTACAGGTGTCTTGGATATATCTTTTTTGGAGCCTATGTGACAAAAACGCACACACACACAAAGTGTGTGTATGCGTGGGGTGGGTGGTTGTTTATCTTTCTTACACATTTTTTAAAACCTATTAAGATGGTGCCATATTGTATCTTATAATTGCTCTCATTGTGAAGTGTTATGAAACTGATATATGAAATATGTTTAGTGTTTCATTCTCATCGTTCAAGACAAAATTTGTTTATGACATATCACTAAAATCTCTATACACGGTGTTTCAGAGGGAATGTTCCAGACTTAGGGACAATGCTCCTTAGGTTAAATTACATCTATATTAAAAAAAAAACTGTATTTGAAGTTGAACAGTTATGGAAATAATGGAAAGAGAAAAATGTGGCGCTCTTGTGATTCTGTGTACTGTGCATGTTTAGTGTGATGTGTTATCCATACACTGTGGAGGTTTGCCATTGAACCAGCAGCCAGGCCAAGTGAGTTCATGCTGCAACTTTCATACTGGGCAGCTGTCACTCTTACTGTTGATTGCAATGTGTTGTAACAATGCTTTTTGTGTTTTCCCAAACTCAGTATTGTGACATGCATTTCATGTATGAATGTTACGATTACAATGCATATGCTGCTGTAGTAGAATACCGAAGGCAATTTCCCAACTGGTGGATTCCGTCTAAATATATATTTCCACATGTTCACCAGACAGTACGTGAAACTGGTTGCCTTCCAAGTGTTTCTGTGCAGTTTGAAAGAGAAGTGGTACCTGACATTAACATACAAGGGAACATTCTGGAGGTTGATTCAGAGACATGGACAACTGTCCTCTCATAGGATTGCCTATCATATAGGTGTGTCAACTCCTCAGGTGCTGTGAACTATTCTTGAGGAAGATTTATATCCTTCTTATGACTGAAGGGTTCAAAACCTTGAACCAGGAGACCTTTCTCAATTTATGAATAAGTGCTATTGCTTAACCACACAACCTCAACTAGTAAGCATAATTTTATTCACAAATGAAGCATCCTTTCCCTGCGATGGTATAAATCATGAAATTTGCGTATGTGGTTCTGTAAAAATATGCCTGAAACAAGAGTAACCAATTTCCAAAGGAGATTTTCACTTGACTGTGTGGTGTGGTTTGCATGGTACCAAGTTAATCAGACTTTGACAACAGTTTAACAGGAGATATATGAATTCAGCCTGAGGAATAACTTACCAGAGATATTGGAAGACGTCCTGTTAATGGTAAGGGGTCAAATGTAATTCAACTGTGATGGGGCTCCCCCACATTACAGTCTGTGTATGAGAGATTATTTACACAAGTGGCAGACCGTTGCATGGCCACAGAGGTCTTCAGACCTTATACTTCTTGATTGTTATCTTTGGGGCCACATGAAGACATTAGTGTATGAAACAAAGGTTGATTGAAGAGCAGCACTGTGTTTTTGTATTTCTGTGGTGGCAGAGCACATAGACAGCCATCCTGACAACATTGCATTAGCTGCTCTGTCTCATTGATGCGTGCGAAAAAGTGCATAGCAACTCAAGGAGGACACTTTGAACAATTACTCTGAAGGAGGTATTTGAGAACTGGCAAATAGTATACCAAAACGTGCAGTTGATTATGTTAAATACATGCTTCAGTACTGTTGGACATTTGTGTGCTATGTAAAGTACTTGGAATCCTAAGGATGACTTTGAAACTAATCTAAGTTTTTCTAGTGTAATTAAATGGCTGTATGTCACTCAGATGTTAAATAGATGTTAAGTACAGTTGTCAATATTACAGAAATTAGAAATTCCTCTTAGTTTAAATATGTATTTGGTAATCAGTAGAGGTATAACAGCTCTTGATTCTTTAAAACTTCTCTGACCACTGTGAAACTTCAAATATAGGTATTTTTAGTTATATTTGATGTAATGGACCTAAGGAACATTCTTCTAAAATTCTGGCACATTGCCCCTGCCACACCCTGTATATACATCTGTTCATATGAATCAACATACTTGTCACCAACATATCATATTACAAAGGTTCAACATGTTATAGTTTATAGGTTTACAGAGGTTGCATTTCTTAAAAAAAAGTCCTCAAATCATATACAGTCACATTTTGCATGAAAATTTTAAGTCACGTGTTCCTCTACAGTATAGAGGGTCTGCTGATATAAAAATGGTTTTAGTTTCCTTAGAAGGAGTTGAATATTTTAAATTCTTTGAATGACTTGGTAAATTATTGTATGGTTTTATCCCCATGTTACTAAGTTTTTTTTTTAAACTCAATTCTATAAAATTTAAATTTAAGATCTGATCTTTGCTGTGTATTATAATCATACTTATATGAGTTTTATTCCATTCTACTTATATGTTAGACTTTATATAGTACACAATTTCTGTGTTATACGTACATGGAAATGGAAGGCTACTTAATGTACTTCCCTGAAGGAAGTAACTCCTCCTACATTACTAATTAATCTTATCACTCTATTTTGTAATTTCAGTGAAGACTGAAACTAGGGGAATTGAGTGTGTACAGTATACTACCCCAAGACCAATTACTATAAAATAGATCGGTTCATTAGTAGTAGCCCTTTATTATTAATGTTGTATTTGTATTATGAACTTCATGTACTTCATAACACATGGTTGTATAACTGGCTATATTATTGAATTGCCTGCAACGTTTAGTACATGGCACATGATTTAGCATAAAATACACATGTTAGTGCATATGGGTTCTGTCATCAATGTTAACAAAGTGTTAATATGGTTTACATATGGATGTTTGGCAATTATTTGGCATATCATTTTTCTCTGGGTTTATAACTGAAACAGAGATTGTGACCTTGGTAGGACTTCTATGGATGAGTGATCAGCCTCACACAATACTCATAAGAGACAGACATCCATACCCCCATTGGTATTTGAACCCACAGTCCTAGCAACTGAGCGACTGCAGACCCAAACCCAAGACCGCGCAGCCACCGGTATTTGCTCTCATTACATTATAGGCGTACAGAAATTTCAGCTTTTAATGTGATGTTCAGGCAGCGATAGCATAGTTGGTATAGTAGTTTGCTATGGGCTGGATGGTCTGGGGCAACATAGTCTGCATCCTTCCAGACCAACCCTGGAGCCCACCCAGCCTCCTATACAAAGGGTACTGGGTCTCTTTCCTGGGATAAAGTGGCCAGGGCCTGTTGTTCTCCACCCCCCCCCCCCCCCCCCCCCCCTCCCTGTTGGTTGTTTTATTTTATTATCTTCGTAATACAAAAAAAATTATTAAAAATTTTTAGTACTACCAGATAATAAACAAAATT
>Ga0131853_10007366_pt1 | contig 19900 bp, 7 predicted proteins | sample TergutLab28metaG_FD_92764 | JGI IMG/M metagenome (GOLD analysis project Ga0131853, IMG submission 92764) | Labiotermes labralis P1 segment gut microbial communities from Petit-Saut dam, French Guiana - Lab288 P1 (version 2) (version 2) | ecosystem: Host-associated > Arthropoda: Insects >... | reverse complement strand
TATATATATATATATATAACGTAACATTGAGGTGCGTCCATACTACCAGTTTTGCAGTGTAAAAGCAATAAGTGTTATATATTCTGAGTGTGTGTTTGTAGCCTGAGGTATCCAGCATGCAGTGTGCATGCGCCATATTTTCATGTGTGCCTGCTCCGCTGTACCATATTTTTTTCACATTATCTCATAATCGGCACCGATTTTCAGGGAAAAAAAAGCTTACTGAACATAAATACGTGTTTTGATTGTCTCTACAATTTTGACCAAAACATTTCTCATTCTAAGAAGAATTGAGAGAGATATGATCATAAATGTATATTGGTATTCTTCGTGTAAAGTGCCCGTTATTCTTTTCAGATTTTAATGAAACTTGAACTTTTTTCAACAAATTTTCGAAAAATACTCAAATATAAAATTTCTAGAAAATTCGTCCAGTGGGAGCCGAGTTGTTCGATGCGAAAGGACAGACGGACTGGCATGACGAAACTCAAAGTCGCTTTTCGCAATTTTGCAAGGGCCTAAAATTGTTTCAGACAAACGCTGTAGAGTAAATCAAAACAAGCACTGTACGTTCAGCAAATTTTCCCGAAAATTGTACCGTTTATGAGATAATGTGAAAAAATATGGTAGAACCGGAATGGTCTATATAACACGGCGCATACACTTCTGCGTCCTTGATAACTAAGACTACAACCGCACACTCAGAATATGTAATATTTTTTATTTTCCACGGCTTTAGTGGTTACGCGAAGGCGCTTCGATATTTCGTTGTATGTACATTGCATGTCTTATTGCTTACCGCATTTCAAGAAGGTGCTGAATTATTTATTTATTTATTTATTTATTTCCTTTAGCAGACACGCGTAACATCTGAGATGCACGTTGCTTGTTGTAAGTTGAAGTTCTGTTCGTTAAGCGGACGAAGGGGCGTGAATAGCGACATGCTAACTACAATAATTTTTCTCGAATAAGATGAAAAATTGCAGAAAACTGCTAACGTGTGTCACTGGATTACATCTGTTCATATCTTCATCTAGTACAGAATTTTTGTGAAGTTCAAAGTGACTGTTTGTGTTGAAAACATGTAAAAAATGGTTTAGAATTGTTTGTTTAAACTTTGAATGCACGTGTTTACAATATATTGCCTCTCTAAGCTTTTAAAACTACAGGTCTCAGATTATGAACAGTTACTGATTGCATTTACAGTGGAATATCCACGTCGAATATGATAAGATGTTGATAAGCGGTGTCTATTATTTCGAAGAAATTTGGCGCAGATTCAGAACTAACATGTTTTTGAGCAGGCTATATTACCTATTTGTGGGCCGGGTAGCTCAGTCGGTATAGCGACTGACTGCGGGCTGGACGGTCCTGGATCGAGTCCCGGTGGAGACGAGATTTTCTGCCCGTCCAGACCGGCCCTGGGGGCCCACCCAGCCTCCTGTAAAATGGATACCGGTCTTTCCCGGTGGTAAAGTGCGGCCCGTGCGTGCTGCTGACCACTCACCCCCTTCTAGTGCCACAGTCATGGAACAGTAGAGCTATACCTCTACCCACCCTCTGGGCCACACTGGGCCTGTAACGGTATCACTTTACCATTTTACATTACCTATCTTAACAATAAGCGTTCTTGAGGCATATGGAACACTGACATGAAGACATGTCTCTCCGTCCCTTCACTCGGCCGGTTTTATTAAATTTTATATTAAAGACTCTAATTAATTTGTAAATACGAGTATAAACTAACACACTGTGTTTGTTTTAACAAGGAAGTCTAGCGCGTCTTTAAATTCTTAGAAATTAATACAGCTTTTACACTAAATTTATAGAATTTATTTATGCACGTCCATAATCTATGCACATTTCTGTGGTAAGATTTGCCCCTGTCAGACATTGTATAAGTTAGAGGTGAAAAGAATACAACATACGAAAGCGAAGAAATAGAGAAGTTATTGACTGTAGATCTTTCACAATTTTCTTCGAAATTTTCCAAACTTTCTGAGCATTTATCGAGCTGAGTTGGTACTTTAACTTTTCTTAGTAAATTATCCATACTAATTAGCAAATAGTATCCAGATTAAATCCCAAACTTATATGATGGGAATCCTCCCACGAATTTTGGACGAAATATTCAGGAACTGAACATCAAACACGTTGCAATACTGAAACATATCGAAACATTTGCGACGACAGTGTCACAACTCAAAATCTGTGATTTTTCAGGAGAAACTTAAGGTTTTGAAGTGCTATAATTTTCTATGAGTGCAACGAAGACACAAGTGCTCTCCAGCGGCGAGTTGTGCAAACTGCGTTATGACGTTATACCTATTAAAAGTGCATCTGCAAACGTTTCTTTCTACACCAGTAACTTAAAAATGCCAAATTTTGAGTTGTGACACTCTTGTCACAATTGAGCAACATTTAGTTTTCCTCAGCTTGGAAAGATCCTGAAACATGGCACATGAAATTAGCCTTCCTGTTCTTGTAACTATGTACACACACAACATAGTGACCTCAAGCTCTGCCTTTCACACACCATTCTTTCTTAAGGATCTGTGTTTGTATGCGTGCGTGTACGTGAGTGTATGAATCTGTGTTTCTTTCTGTGAGTCCCCGTATTTCAACTTTTGAAACAGCTGACAGACTTCAATAAAAACTACTGTGGCAATTATGCCATTAGCATGCACCCCAGCGTGTAGTTCATGATTGCCTATTGAGGTTAATGATAACACGGCGAACGCGCGCATTTTCCGGGCGGGACTGACGCTAACACGGTTTACGTTCAGAAACTGAGATAATATTTGGTTTTAGACGATGGGAATGTATGCACATTTTGTTAAGATAATGTTTTGTGAAATGTAAAATAACAGGATGACGGCCGTGTGGAAGTTTCTGTTTGTAACGGTTACGTGGCGATAATTAATGGACCATTTGATTTATGTGGGTGTTTGTCGTTATGATAAATTGCGAAGTACCTACGAATTATGTATGCATGTAGTTCTGCTGGAAATCATAAAAATTACACGGTTACTGTAGTGGACAGTTGTGTAAAATGTGAAATTCTCACGCCGGTGAATAGTATGGCTACAGGGCTCTGGGATGTGATTCCCTCTAGTCTGGTACAGTACAAACTGAGAGTCTTGGTATAGGACATCCCACTGTGTTAAAAGTACAATATTAAAATTAAATAAATATGTACTCCTTCTGACACAACTATTTTTATATCTTATTATTTCAAATGCTGGCTCCTAGTTTCGGGCTGAAGTGGTCATCATAAGACCAAATATTTACAAAAACTTAAAAATGCTGATGCATATAATATAATTCTTCAATATCATAGGTTCCCATTCAATTCGTATTGTTCTTTATAAGTAGTACCAGCTGTAGGTGTGTTGTCTGCGGTAGGTGTTTTTGATATAAGTACCATACACGTATTACCAAAGTTTCTGTTGACTAATTTGACGTTCAGGTGACCGTGCATCGTGATAAATTCTTATAATAAAGCCAACTAGATTCACTACTTTCTCAAATTTATTTTCGGAATAAAACTCTACATGTTTCGGACAAATCCTCTGTCCAACAGCAGGAGTTTTTTTTACTGTACACACAGCAATTGTATATGACATACAGCTGACAGCTTGCTCTCAAGCTGTCAGCAAACCTGTACGACATACACAGTTGCTGTGTGTACAGTAAAAAAACTCCTGATGTTGGACAGAGGATTTGTCCGAAACATGTAGAGTTTTATTCCAAAAATAAATTTGAGAAATTTAGTGCTTCTAGTTGGTTTTATTATGAGAATTCTTGTTGACTGATAACTTAATTTTGAAATTTAGATAGTTTTGAAGTTATATTTAATTACTTACTTACTTACTTACTTACTCCATGGTGCACATTCCTTCTTGAGAAGCTAACTGGTTTGCAGCTAGTCAAGAAATTCCCCGCATTTCACGGAACCCGAAAGTTCATTACCGTACTCACAAGCGTCCGCCACCCGTCTCTATCCTGGGCCAACCCAATCCAGTCCACATACCCACATCCCACCTCCTGGAGATCCATCCTAATATTATCCACCCATCTACGCCTAGGTCTCCCCAGTGGTCTCCTTCCCCCGGTTTCCCCACCAAGACCCTATACGCCCCCCTCTCCTTACCCATACGCGCAACATGCCCAGCCCGTCTCATTCTTCTCGATTTTATCACCCGCACAATATTGGGTGAGGAGTACAGATCATTTAGCTCCTCGTTATGCAGTCTCCTCCATTCCCCCGTTACCTCGTCACTCCTAGGTCCAAATATTCTTCTCAGCACCATGTTCTCAAATACCCTCAGCTTCCTTTCCTCCCGCAATGTCAACGACCAAATTTCACACCCTTACAAAACAACAGGCAAACAACAATTTTGAACATATACAGTATAAAAGTCTTATAAAACTGGAAGTATTTTTCTATAACATATATAGTCGCAGTAGTAGATATGATAATATTATAAAACTAAAAAATTTTTGTTCAGATCTCGTCAAATAGATAGGGTGACACTGCCAAGAAGGCGTGGTCTAAACAACTGGCTATAAAACTGTCCGTAATTTTTATGAACACTCTTTGGAGTACGATTATATTATAGTCCAGTTCAAGAGTTCTGACAATAGTATGACGTTTAAGAATACTAGGTATCTCGATTTTTGTTTTTTGTGGCACTGCGGCCCAACGCGGGCCACCTCATCATTCTAGATGTATCTAGCTCACACACAGCGACCAATCACAGTCGGTAGGACTCCTCTGGACACGTGATCAGTGCGTCGCAGAGACCTCTACCTGACAACACAAAACACTCATATCAGACAGACATCCACGCCCCCGGTGGGATTCGAACCCACAATCTCAGCAGGCGATCGCCCGTAGACCTACGCCTTAGACCGCGCGGCCACTGGGACCGGCAGGTATCTCGATTATATCCAGGTAATTAACTGACATCGGTTATCCAGGGAATGAAAACATCGCTGACTGTCGGAACCAGTTGATCGTTTCGTCTGAGGAAGCAAACAGATCCGCTTCCTGCAACGTTGTGTCATTCCTGAATAACAGACGGTGAAAAAAGTCCAGAAACCCAATAATCGTAAATGATCAGATGACAAATTGCCAGACCTGCGTCACTTCGTAAAGTGAGACATGAAGATGGGTGTCCGAGGCGTATATTAGAAAAACATATCTGTTACGAGTAAACAGAATTCTTGCTAACCAAAGGACAACATGGACTCTAAGTCAACATTGCTGTTCTAGCAAACCTTCCAACTGTTAAACAGAGACCTTTGCAGAGCATATCATAGCCATGTGTTCTGACTTCTCGTGACTTTCTACAGTCTTCCTAAGCCAGCGGTTGTTAGCCTTGGAGGCTGCTGGAAATTTTTCTGAATAGCAGTGCCTCTGATTTACATTGATTATGTTACTAATATTTCGGCATATAAACCAGCCTCCTTTGGAAGTTTTATAAAACTTTTCATTTTGAAGGTCAACGACATTAGAATTAGATCGAGAAATCGAACCCTAAGTGCGTGACAGTCTATCCTGCTTAAATGTTGTTTTTTGCATGTATGCGACGTGTAAGTAAAGCTCCACGTATTCTCGATTTAGGCTTTGGATGGAAGAGAGTAGAGTCATTCAGGATCTGGCAGTTTTACTCCCAAACTCACATGTTGATAACTGGGTAGAAGGCCCGGTAGGATTTGGGAATCGTCTGAACGTGGCAGTGAAAAATCGCAAGCCCATTCTGGCAATAGGAAGTGAAGTCAGAAGTATTGGGCCCCACCTTCTAGTTCTTATTCGGCGGACCTTGATGATTCGGTGCTATTGTCTACAGTCATAAAACAAAACAAGAAACTGACTTTTGGGACGATAGTGTCTTTGTAACGTGGCTAGTTAAAATAAGCCAGGTAAAAAAAAAAAAAGATATCTTTATCTGATATTGCAGTACCTGCAAATGAGACATATAATTCACAAAAAGTTATCAGGCCATCTAGGAATAGATCCGAATGTTATTTCTTAGTGCGTATGTTCTGCAATAAGACTATCTTATAGCAGATCTGAACGTAAGAGCTGATGTTAAGATGCCACGGACTTGTAATTTGTGTAGCTACTGCACATAATATCGGGTTGTTCCTGACCATCTGTGCGTGAGGTATGACTCACTCAGCCGTATCTATGCTGTATGTCATATTTTCTACCATCAGTACGCATAACACCCAGAGCAAAGTTCATCAACAATGAAAAGCTTGGGCAAAGGAATGACTCACTAATACCAAGTTTTGTGCAACCCTTTCAGTTTACGGCCCTGTCAATTTCATTTTCGGTTATTGTAACAAGTAATCGGTAACTATGTTGAAGTTACTTCCAAAATAAAAGTTTATTTTCTACTGTCAGGATTTGGAATAGGTGTTCCATTGTTGAATGAACATCCATTCTGCTATCCGAAAACCAATCGAATGGTGAAATGAACTAGTCATGAAATCCTCGAGGGATAAGCTACATACCCTTGCCTTGTGTACAGCCTGAGGAAGAAAACCTTCCAGAGCGTACAGTCCTTTGCTCAAAATGAATGGAGGTAAGGCTTAAAGGAGTATAAATCAAGGTAACTTGTTAATTTTTCTTTCGTGTTAACAGAGACTAAGATATGCATAATAATTCGTGTATTTATGCATATTTACTTCCTTTCTTTGTTAATATCGCCTGTTTTATATAACCTTGTATCTAGGATTCCCTTGAAAGCACTTAGTTCGACTCCCAAAATTACGCCCTGTCATATCCAGCTGCGGATGTACGAAACCCGACAAGCCGGCTTGAAATTTCAAGCGTCTTTCCCCTCTGTCATTTTGTATCACATTTGGCCAATGGTCTGTAGCGGTCATCCTTCTCTGAGCTTCTAAGAATGTCTGCTGATCAGCGTCAGAGAGGAGTACGAAGGCATGCTGTACTTGCTTACTCCGGATATGAAATGGAGATGAAGACGGCAGAAGGGAGGTCTGGAGAGAAATTGCAAGACCATAACTGGCTCTTCGAATCGCCATGTGCCTAAACTTACTCTTAAACGCGCAAGGGTTCTGAAGGCGGGTTTAATTAAAGCCGCTTATCACAGAAAATTTCATTATATCTAACTTTGCAGTGCTTTCTGGAGAAGCGCACCGTTACGTCCTATGAAACACTGGATTATTGTGAACGAGTTTTTGATTGTGATACTTGGTAGGCGTAATAAGTGTAGGGGAAGCAAATTTCCCATCTGCCAGAACAGTCAATTACCACTTTGATGACCGGAACCACAGGTGGTCATCTTAAACAGGTTTCCACTGTTATTCTTCTTTCCATCTTGTGGAGTCGACTGGTTTTAACCCTGATGCCGGGTCACTGGGGTCACACAATACAGGGCCGCGCTAAACCCGCCCACCCCAATGCATGCCTCTTTCTCTTCGTCCTCTTCTTCCCGGGTACTACAAGCAAGTACCTGGGCCAGTCTACCGACCCCCTTCCTTGCCAGCGAACGCGGCCAGTAATTAGAGAGCTCTTCTCCGCCTCATCCACCGACGAGGAAAAGGTATGCCTATGCGACCAAAACAGGGGGAAGCGAGGAAAAAAAACGTGACTGCAAAGCAATGCGGTACTGTGTGAGAGGCGTTACCCCGGCCTCAGTGTCGACGACGGTGACAACAGAAGCACCAACAACGACGATACTGTTGATTGTGCTCACAGTGATGGTAATGATATGGTCGCATTTCCCCGAAGGAATTTACCAGACAGCTGGCCTCTATTTGCACGCCCTCACGTGTGTGTGATGTTGGATGCTAGGAATGCATGCATCTTGAGCGTTCAGAAACAAGAAGATGATGGTACAGCGGTGCTGGAAGGGAGGATGAAGGGAAGAGGGAGAAGTAAAGGATAGGTGAAGGTGGGGGAGAGACGAAGAGGGAGATGACGGTGTTGTAGTAGTAAAGCAGATGAAGACGGTCGGAGGATCAGTTTGGATTGCGGCTAGGTAGAATTCGCTGTGGCTGCCTCCCGCTGGTGCAGTGGACTCACTTGAGTGATTGGTGTTAGTGGTGGTGACTTCAATCGGAGAATCCGTCAGGTAAAACGAGTGAGTGACAGGTCATACATTGAGCTTCTCTCTCCGTCTAGTCACACGCGTGTACACTCAGCTGATCCCGCCTCACGCCCCTGGCCCAGCACGTCACAACATCAGATGCGATTTATGCGTCTGTTGCAACTTGCAGCGTGGTCGATCAGTCACTATTCTTTGACTTGCATTAGCTGTTCAGTCTTTTGTGTTACACTGAGTTTTAACATGAACAATCATTACATGTCACTATTTATTCGAACTTGAACTAACCGTTCAGTCTCTGGTGTTACTACTTGACCTGTTGCATGAAAAATCAATCACTGTATGTCACACTTTATTCTTACGTGCACTAATTCTTCAGCCGCAGTGTTACAGAAAATCGGCTTTTATTTCGTTGTACACACACCGGTAATACAGACATCGTAACGATAATCGTATTGCGGTTTGCGAGATTTGAGGGTGTCTCCGTTAGGCTGATAGAAGACTTCGTTCGTATGTAATGTGACGGCGTGTAAACTGGTACGCAGGCTATGTACCACTCTAACCGTTTCGTATCCCAAAAGACTGTAATACACGTACGTATTCATTTCACTTTTATTCATTACTGTCAAAGCGATGTTGAAATTGATACTGATTTTCAGAGAGATTGTAGTGAAGTAAATGTACATTACACGCGTTGGCACAGTGGTTAAGTTGCTGTGCTACAAATCGGAAGATCGCTGGTTCGATCCTAGCTGGTGTCATTGGAATTTTTCATTGACATAAAATCCTTCCGATCGCACTATGGCCCTGGGGTCGACTCAGCCTCTAATTTCCTGGGGGTAAAGGCGGCCGGTGCGTAAGGCTGACAACCTTACCACCATCCTGTACCGTTGTCATGAAATATGGGAAACATAACTTCCTGGAACCCTCTGGGCCACTCCACGACTGTAACGGGACTGCTTTAAATGTAAATTACAAACATGAGTAAGGAAAGCGTCTTTACGTAATAATGTGTAGTCTTCCAGCAAAAAAAATTTACCACCACAACGGGGTAGGTTTTAATTACGAGACGATAAGACGATACACAACTTCTGTCAGTTCACCGTTGTGAACGTAATATATACCGTTTATTTCAACATTGGCAGTGTTTGTTCTTGCTGCGGTGAGATTTCGTTATTTCCATAGTTTCGACGTTTAGTTATTGTCTTTATGGGCCGACTTTTGACAGTTTGCTTACCAGTCTTCAAAATGTACGTTGTCATCACTATTGCATACATTAAAAGGAGGGGCGTGGAGTGTCAATTATCCTTGCTAATTTTTCAGGAATTTCTTATATTGCTTTTGACAGCGATATTGGATATCCAGTACGGAAGACGTAAAGGATTGTACAGTACATACAAAGATTCAGAGTTGTAACAATTTTATGTGAATATTCTTTTCTAGTTAATTCTGAAGTACATTTTTGTCCTGCCATAAAGACAACCTAACTAGATTTTAAATTATCGATCTTCGTACATTGAGCAGTTAGATATGATATCAAGGACAACAAATACACATAAATAAATGAGAGTATATTATAAACACCGTACACTGCCTACATTTTCCGGCCGCTCATGTGGCCATCCTCACGGAGGTGTATTAAAAAGGACAGATACATCAAAACATTATAGAAGTTTTTTAACCTATTATTTTTTCCTTTCAGGATGGCTATTTACTACATACCTACTGCGCGTTACACCGCGGTAGCACAGTGGTTAAGGTGCTGTGCTACAAATCGGAAGGTCGTTGGTTCGATTCCAAGTGTTGTCATTGGAATTGTTCATTGACATAATCCTTCCGATCGCACTATGGCCCTGGGGTAGACTCAGCCTCTTACAGAAATGAGTACCTGGAGTATTTCCTGGGGTAAAAGCGGCCGGTGCGTAAGACTGACAACCTTACCACCATCCTGGGCCATTGTCACGTAATCTGGGAACCCTAACTTCCTAGAACCCTCTGGGCACCTCGGGCCTCTAATGGGACTGATTTACCTTTTTTTTACTACCCGTGACACAGTAGAATCAATCAGAAATACTTTTTATCCGTATTTTAATCTTTAGTATGTGTTGTAAACCGTGTATTTTTTAATTAATATTTTATATCAGTGCATTGGTTCAAAAACTTTGTCATATTTCTGTGTATCTGTCCTTTGCATTGCACCTCCGTGAGGAAGGCCACATGAGTGCCCGAAACATGTAGAAGGTATGCGGTGTGTACAGTATGCTTTCATACACTTATTTGCATTTGCCGGTTTCGTTTTCATATCTAACTTCAATAGAATTTCTGTCAATATACAAAATACAGTGACACTGTTAAAGGCCTTAGAATGCTGAGCCCTCGCATAAACAATGTAGTTGATGCTCTATTGTTTGTCGTATACCACCCTATACTACTACAGCTACATAGACATATGTGTGTGTGTGTGTGTTTTAACCGTACTTTTTAAGGACGACCATTTATCGAGCGTACTGTTTGTGCTTGAACAAATTAGATCATTGTGACTGGGGTTTACCTTAAAGTTGCTTCACGGAACGGAAGACAAACAGATGGTTGCATTTCAGGTTTTTTTTTTAAATTTCAAAGCATTTTCAGCCATTTATTATTAGATTTGACTGTTTCCTTCAACATGGTTAGGCTTTTACAAGTATGGCCCTCATTTTTTCAACAACAACTGGATTGAAAAGGATTACTAATGTGGGTTTATTTCGTATTGTGTGCCACAAAACATATCATCATCATCGTCGTCATCATCATCATCATATATCTTTCATGGAGTTGGGCCACTTGTTGACCCGTTCCGGCCTCACGTATCCAGAAGTCTCTTCAAAGGTGTACCATGATTCCTTCTGTCAGCTGGGGAGTAGTGTTTCATTACCCTGGGTAATCTATTTCGAGGCATTCTATTTACATGTTGTATCCAGCTTCTCTTGTATTCCAGTAATTTGTCCAAAATTGGTGTTATTTTTAGTTCCTTTGCAATTTGTGCATTTGTTTTGTAATCTGTCCAAGTGTATCCTGCTGTTCTTCTCACGTATTTCATCTCTGCTGTTGTTATTCTTCTGGCGTCACTTGCTTACTAGTCCAAGTTTCGCTGCTACAAAACACGTGGAAATGTAATTGTCAGTTAGCAAGTCTCATTGTTCGCAGTTTCCATCAACAACTTTTATTTTAAAATTTATGAAAATTTTCAGTTTGTTCAAAGAGTAATCTTAATTCCGTACCATCAGTAAGAAACTGCAGAGTTAATGTAACGCGCTAGCCTGAAAGAAATTGTATATAGGAGTTTTAGAGGCATCAGTCTTAAATTACTGCTTTCGGCTGCACGAATAGCGATTGTTCTTATAGAATAAGTTATATAAAGTTTTCCTCAGTTGCACAGAACGTTACAAGACGGGCAATGTACGTAGGACGTAATATTGAGGCGCGTTTGTTTAACCATTGTTGCCGTGTAAAAACAATAAATAGCATATATTATGCGTATGTGTCTTTAGTCCTAGTTTTCCAGCTCGCACCACGCATGCGTCATATTATATTGCCACATGTGGCCCGTGTGCTTCTACCGTATTTTTCCACATTGATCTCATAAATGGCAGGATTTTCGGCAAAAAGGTATTGAATATAACGTGTGTTTTTGAGTTTCTCCAAAACTTCTGTCCGAATCATTTCTCATTCTAAGAAGAATTCAGCGATACTTAATGATAAATGTAAATAGGGCTTCATGTAAAGTACCCATTATTCTTGTCAGATTTTAATGAAACTTAAACTTTCTGGACAGATTTTCTAAAACTACTCATGTATCAAATTTAATGAAAATCCGTCCAGTGGGAGCCGATTTGTTCCATGCGGGCGGACGGACTGACTGACGGACTGACATACATGACGAAGCTAATAGTCGCTTTTCGTACTTTTTCGAACGCGCCTAATAATGCGAACATACAATTTACACTTTAACTAGCAGCGTACATTTTTACGTGTAAATGTACTTTTAGGCGTGGCTTATCCCAAATACTATGAACAAACCAGTAACATGTTCAGCATTGCGAATATTGAAAGTGTAGGTGATGTACACGACATTTTGGGGTTCCTGTATGCTCCCGCCTTCAGATCATTACTTTTTACGGTAAAGACATATTTTACCGAAGATTTCCTGCTGCTTTCATCTTAACACCTTAATAACCAATAAGATTTACATCTTCAACAACACCACCGTAAGACTCTTTATCATTTCTAGATTAATGGTAATCGTTGAGACCAAAGCTGGGATCCTATGAGTGCTTTGTTAATACTTCTAACTGCTCATGTTTGTACAGTTGTTAGCTTAGCATATGGAAAAAGTAGATTATTCTTTCACATTCTTGGCGAGTAACCGTACAGTAACATACTTCACGTAATGATAACCAGTCACCTGAATACGGAGTAATGCCGACTTCCGTAATGTCGTGTGTACAAAATATGCTTCACACGGTGTTCAGTATCCGATATAATTCTAATACACTAAGTCAACATTGTCACAAGGCCTTTATGGGATCATGACATGCAGATGTTTTAAAATGATAAATTACAACCGAAGCGAACTACAGAGCTCTCGCTCATTAGGCAGCAGGAAGTGAAGATGTGTATTGCTGGTTTTTATCCTCCATTTAAGGCAGATCTGGGAAAGCACGTTCTCATCTGCCTTAAATGGGATATAACAACGTGTAATACATAAAATTTAATAGAAGTCTAATTTTTAAACAACTTCATTATATCACATTTCAAAACAACGTTTGCCCGTGTTGCGGCTAATTGGACTCAAAAATATTTTTATCTTAAATCTGTATTTTATAACAAAATATAATCCAAACCTTACTAACATTTTTGTTGGTTAGATCAAATTTTTCTTTCATATTTTATTAAGAACTAGTGCATGATGATGGCCACATACGCTGAAACATGTTAGAGTTATATATTAAATGAAATTATCAGTGCTGGTTTGTGATTAACTGGAGTATATTTCTCACAGCAGGATGTTTATAGGAGTACAGCAGCTATTTGAACAAACATGATGCAATGTGTCAAAATTTCTTAAGAAAATAAGGGAACTCGTACTAATAGAGCTCACTTAGCAGGTTCACTAATTGTGCCCATGGCAACGGACAGGTGATGTTCTAACCTAACTGGCTGACACAAATGCCACTTCCTCAAACAAAACAATTAGACCTATCTCAATTCGTTAGCGTCTTCGGTTTTCCCATTCTTTGTGACAGCTAGCCTCGAAGTGAAAGACGGTTCTAATTTCAATGAGTCAATAGAACGAAACAGTGAATGTTTGACCTGTGCGTTCGTTGAAAGATTTACGCACATGTGTAGGTTGTTGTTTCACGTATTTTTCACGATTGTGGACTTCTGGGTTATAACACCGTGTACTTTCGTAGAAGTATACCAACAGGTATCTTGTACATACATCGAAAGAAGAGAGAAGCAGTAGATTTCTCCGTAACGTTGGTAATCACCTGCTGAACCGCACAGTGTCGTAATCCTCATAATCTAAATCATACGTATTGAAGAAAACTTCGAGCTTCGTCTAACAAACGCAATCTTCCTTTCTTCCATACATATGTAATATGTTCGATTACTGTGAATAAACAAAACGGCATTAATCTGGTGAAACATCATAGGCATCTCTAGATGTTAGCATGTTTTGGTGAAATATAGTCTTCGTAAAAGAATATATATATATGAGGATCAGCTGTTTTAATAATTTTAAATATCGAAAAGGAAAATATTCTTATTACCTGCGAAGAGCTGTTATTGTTTTACCTGAGAGTACCACTACGTTTTATTGCTTTGTATTTTATATCGAAGTTTGCTAATGTGGCCATTATGTCTTTATCCTTTCTGGCTGTGTTAATTAACCTTTTGGCGCCGGAATTATTTTTTTTAATTTTAGCACACCCTGTTTATATAATGTAAATAATTCAGGAACCACATACGTTAGAACTATGAAACAAACTGTATTTTGAAGAGAAAAAAACTGATAGCATATACTATGTTTAAAATATTCCGTACCTATATTTGTTGAATAAATATATAAAATGCAACTTTAGAGGTTAGCAGTGCGGTACGACCACTATAGTTGACATTAGGCGTCAAAAGGTTAAAGGTAGGAATGGTCGATATTTATATATGGCTTCCAGTGACATAATGTTAGTACAGAAAAAGAAGGTGGTTATGCTATTGATGGTGGAGAAACTTAGTGCTTTAACATTTACTTTGATCTGCTATGGGACTAGGCACAAAATTATGTCTTTTTCGTGCACGCAGGCAATTCTGATGTAACCGTATGTGTAATGAACCAACAGCAAGGAAACGTGACATGACTTGAACACAGACGAACGCCCAAAATGTCCTGCTGTATTCCTGTCACATTCTTATGTCATAAAAGTATTAAAACCTATGAATGTTTCATTTTCACGCCCAAATATGCGTCAAGCTCACTCTACTCTTCTTTGTAGCTAATGCAAGGTTGTGTGATGCCTGTCCTGACTGTACAATTTGTGGTGGAGCGAGAGTCTTTATGAATGGATATCATGTAAAATACGGTGGTAGTGTGTTACAAAATATAAAGTTATTATTCTTTTATGAATGGTGATATGCGTAAAACGCGGCGATATTTTGTTTCAAAATAGCACTTCATTATTTTTTTTATGAAAAGCAAATCACGTATATGCGGTGGTAGTTTGTCAGACAATACGAAATTACCTTTCTCCGAAAGAATGATGAATTATGTCAAATTCCATAGTAAGTAAGTAAAGTAGAGACACTGAGGCTCTGTACAGACCGTACGGCCCATAGGGGAAGTAGAGGTATAGCTCTACTCTTTCCTCACTACGGCACTAGGAGGGGGTTAGGGGTCAGCGTCACGCCCCAGCCGCTCATTACCCCCGGGAAGGACCCGGCACCCATTGTACAGAAAAATTCCATAGCAGTTTGTTAAAAAAAATACAGTGATGGGTGTCTCGAAGGAACCACGTAAAACTGTAGGGTGTCCATCTACAAAGTTATTTCGAACACATGATGAACAATCTTGGTTTTACTCGCTGGTAATCAAGTGGAGGGAAAACAACTTAAAATGAATTTTCTCGTTGTCCTTGGTTACTCCGTATGAGGCTGCATAGCCGTATCTTGCTCAGTTTCAAGGGAAGGAAGGGTAGATTTACTGACGTGATTGTTTCTTCGACTTACCAGAGATCGAAGCGATCTATCTCAACTGCAATTACTCGTACAATCCTAACACGAAATTCTCCAACTACTCCTTCGTTGCACTTAATTCATGGTAAATCAATTCTCAAAGGCATGAAACAGGTTCTTTCTATTTTAAATTTACATCATCTTTCGAATTTTAATTCATTCTTGTGTCAATGAATCATTATTTGCGCTTTCGCATAATGTTATCTTGTAAAAATTCACTGCAATGGTGAACAATTCCCAGTACAACCTGTTGAAATATATTGTGGATCAGCCAATCCGTCTATATCTTACTACACCTACTTATTTTTCATCTCCTAACTGTTATTTACTACATAGGCAGGATATCTCTAAATGTCCTATAAAAATTTATTATTTTTATGTTTTTTGCACCGTGAATTATAATATAATTAAACAACAGAATCCAACAAAATACACCTTTTCTACATTCATTTTTTAATTTTTAATTTTTTATGTCTTCTACGTGTTTCGAACCCGAGGGTTCATCTCCAGGAATACTTCCTAGAGCTCAGTATCGAACACATTCTTCTACCTTCAAGACCGCATATACTGATGCATTAAAACACACTGTACCATACCCGCATGTACAACCGTCTTCCTGAAGATGAACCCTCGGGTTCAAAACATGTAGAAGACATCAAAAAATTAAAAATTAAAACGTTAGTTTAGAGAAGGTGCATTTTGTTGATTTATGCTGTATGAACGTATCTTTATCAAAGAATTTTTTTATCCAACTAATGCACAATATATAATACATAGATACAACTAAAATTATAAAATATTTAAATATATAATTTTAATTGTATCTACATATTATATATTGTGCATTAGTTGGGTAATATAGTGTTTAATTATCATTCATGCACGGTGCAAACATGAAGATATCTTTATATATACTATCTCATTTTTAGCCGTCTGTTGTTGCTGAATGCTGTGAAGTGCTTTGTTGTATTTCAGTGGTGTAGATAATTTTGCTATACGTGAAGATCGATCTAATCTGATCATATTTTTGCTGTATTCTGAAATTTCCTTTCTCAATCTTAACAGGTTTTATTCTGCTTCAGGTTACAAGCAACAGAATTATATCAAATTCAGTTTTCAGATTCTCAGTTATGAGTGTGATATACACATAAGGAGACTACGAAATATGAATTAGGGTAAAGCAAAGTTAAAAAAAAAACATAAAAAATGTATAATATTCTTGCCGAGGTACAGTTTTCTCGGGCATTGCCTGGACCAATGTTTACCCATCGGTGTCGCAGCATCTTCACTCTCCACATGCCATTAAGACCGGGTCCCAAGAGAGTTGATACAACTTGAATAAAAGGAACACAATTCTCCTTTCTTATGAATTTACATTAGTCTAACAAGCGAATCAGTCAATCAAAAAAGCGCAAGGGCGAGAAGTGTTGGCCGACGTTAGATTATCGACAAATTTTCTCACCCCGACATAAGGGAAATGTACTAAAACATTAATTAAAATACGACAAGCACAACTATATTTATAGTATACGTTGCTACATGTTTCGACCTTTTTAAACGGTCATCATCAGGCCATGTAACGGAAATCGAGTCAACAGATGCTGTGTACACGTTGGGATCCCAATATGTTTACATTGATAAAACACATAGGATCTAGCAGGTCAATTACATAAGAAGGAGTAATGTGTGTATTGCATCACTATATGTAGTTAAAATATTTAAAATGGTTTTATCTCAGTATTTAACCAACTTGATGCACAAAATTTGTTTCACAATAAATTTTATTTCATGTCTCTACATGTTTCGAGCACATGTGCTCATCATCAGGAGGTCAAAATCGCATTACACAGCCTCTGGTATCATCACACCTATAGGTGGCCGTCTCGTGCACGGGTTGAGAGAGGACTGGTTGGAATGCGTGGGTTTGTGCACAATCCCACGCATTCCAACCAGTCCTCTCTCAACCTGTGCACGAGACGGCCACCTATAGGTGTGATGATACCAGAGGCTGTGTAATGCGATTTTGACCTCCTGATGATGAGCACATGTGCTCGAAACATGTAGAGACATGAAATAAAACTTATTGTGAAACAAATTTTGTGCATGAAGTTGGTTAAATACTGAGATAAATATACTGCGATGCACGGTCAACAAAACGTCAAATTTTAAAATGGTGTTGGGCGTTTACAACTATAATATCAGGTCCCGTTAACAGCTTAGTATTCCTTGGAAGCTGTGGGGGTTTTTATACTTAGCTATTAACGGGACCTGATATTATAGTTGTAGAAGCCCAACACCATTTTAAATATTTTAACTACATATAGTGAGCAATACACACATCATTCCTTATGTAACTGACTGCTAGATCTTATTTATTTTATTACTGTAGACATATTGGGATCGCAACGTGTACAGAGCATCTGTTGACTTGATATGTTAGAAGGCCTGATGATGACCGTTTAAAAAGTTTGAAACATGTAGCCTCGTATACTATAAATATAGCTTAATTGACGTATATTAATTAATGTTTTATTATATTCCCAGCACACCGTGATGCCTTCCATCAAATAAGGGAGATGTATTTGCAGTCAGAAAGCATACATCTGGATAAAAATTAAACTTCATACCTACCGTCAACTATTTTTAAGTACAAATTACTTTCCTAAAATAATCATCTGCTTTGCATGAAATTGAGGGGAAATGGTCTTTTCCATTCTCGGTGATGTCTCCCTCAGTCACAGTGTTCTTCTCCCGACTGTAATTTTGTCATGCGAAATTGGTTATTTTTCGTGATGTTTCCATTAAAATATTTGGAAAAATATCTGATTCTCTATGTTAGGTTATTAAGCCGTCACTGGCAGTTTACATAACAAAAGTGCTGCATAATTTTCAGTCTATGAAAAGTTTTGAAACGTGTTTCCTCTGCTGTGAATGTTGCTTATTTTTCAGCCCGCTGAAATAATGGTATGGATGAAACTGACACAAATTATATCTGAACGTTATTTTACTGTGAGTCGTAAATTTTAGCTTCACAAATTGTTTCGAGAAATATTGTATTTTCGTCATTAGTTGGGTCCGAGGCTTAACCGCTCTGTACGCATACGTATGACAATATTCAGCAGTAACTGTCTACTTTCTTCTGAATTTTCGAAATGATGGTTTTGTTCGAGAAAATATTCGGCAAATTTTGATTGCCTTGAATTTATTCTGAATGCACGGTAATGAAATTCAAATTTGGTAGCAATTTTTCTTTTTGTGCCATGAATACTGCAAACTTCATTGCACTGGTATGGATTTTGATTTTATTCTATTTCCTTAAGAGGACCCTTGCAGAGAGCCTAGATTCGTATGAGCTAACCTGCACAATGAAAAATATTTGTCAATATAGAAGCAGCTACCGACATGCTTACAAGAAAATGGGTCAACAGCAAGTAAATAATATTTAAACCTTGTATTCCCTTGTTGGAAATAAAATGTTACCATCTGGCAACTGAATGTTTACTGTATATTATTCCATAAATCAATAAAGTCGATGGGAAATTAGAACAAGAAATTTAAAATCCATCAAGCGAATAAAATTTTCTGGTTGTGAAATACATAGACTGGATATTATCACATTATATTTTTGTACATTTATTTTGCGTTCGAATATTGTAACAATTTAAATGTGTTATTGTAATTGTATGATAAACGTAACTTTTACAATTTATGTCACCATAATAATTCTGCCGAAGACGTAATCATAAAAGCATAAAAGTTACTTAGTTTAAAAAATCAAGATTCCGGCCTTTTAATTGGATATGTTTATACGTAGCCGAAGAGTCAGTATTGTAAATCACTTACTATACATGACTTGATATAGAGATGTTAATCACAGTAGGTCTGTAACGGTTTTAAGAATTGCATTTATTTGAGCGTTGGAATCTGTGTTATATATATATATATATGTATGTATATATGTATGTGTAATTTTTTTATTATTTAGTTTTAAGCATGCTTCATTACATTGTGTAATACTACATGCTATGCTTGCTTTGATCTATCTAGTGTTCATTCTGTAGTAAGAGTTGGAAATATATTATTCTACAAATTCACAAAACACTTTCTTATGTTTGGATATAAGTTCTTGTTTAATTTCCATCCAGTTCTGTTGTTGACTTATTTGGTGTTTTAGGACCTCTCGCTGTGTGCTGGTCTTCTCGCAATGGAATAGGAGATGATCCATGGTTTGGTCGTTGTGGCCGCATATACACCTCGCGTCGTCCCTTAGGTTGATCCGGTAGAGATATGCCCTTGTTTTCCCGTGTCCGGTCAGCACGGCTGCTAGCTTCGTGGTTAGTGTTAGTATTGTCCCTAGTCTGTCCTGCGCGGATGGAAAATATTGTTTTGTTTCAGCAGCCTTGTTGCTTGTTATCGTTCTGCTTGCCATTTTTGTTTGGCCTCTTCTGCTGCTACGTGGCATAGGTAACTTTTGGGTATTCTGGTATATTCGTATCGTGTAGCGGTACTCTGCGCCGCTTCTTTGGCTACTTTGTCAGCTAACTCGT
>Ga0131853_10007363_pt1 | contig 19904 bp, 9 predicted proteins | sample TergutLab28metaG_FD_92764 | JGI IMG/M metagenome (GOLD analysis project Ga0131853, IMG submission 92764) | Labiotermes labralis P1 segment gut microbial communities from Petit-Saut dam, French Guiana - Lab288 P1 (version 2) (version 2) | ecosystem: Host-associated > Arthropoda: Insects >... | reverse complement strand
GTGATAGTGACTTTGGAATTACTCCCGTAGATGATATTACTATCGGGATCACTTGTGCTGCCTTTTGCTTCCACATAGCACATATTTCATTCGCCAGTTCTTGGTACTTGTTTTGTTTGTCGGATATTGTTTTGGCGAGATTATGTGTATTTGGGACAGCTATGTCTATCAAAAAAGTGTTCTTTGTTTTCTTATTCATAAAAATTATTATTATTATTATTATTATTATGTCGTGCTTCACATTAAGAATGGAACTTCAATTTATGACGTATTTTGTGTGCGACTTCGCTTTAAAGCTGTTTATTTCTCTCTCGCGTTCTGTCCGATAAATTTTGACAACTTGGGGCAAGGTCGCATTTTATGAACGCGAACGTGAACATCATTAGGACTTATTACGTTGGGCATGTTCATACAGTTCGAGACACAGCCTGTGTCAACGCATCGTCGATATAATGGTGTCAGATACTTCGAAAAGAATACGCGCACCTTGCACAAGCAATGAAATACGAAGCAGCATCGTACTGCATAAATTCACAACTACTCAAACTAATCAACTGAAGCTATAAAGCTTCCTTCTTCTAAATAATTCAATTTTCAAATGTGCTGCGTAGTTTAGTTCGAGGACAAGGAACGGGTCCGACTGACTGTATAAAAGCTCACCTCCTGTTATCTGCATGTATTTATATAACGTTTGGCGAAGTAAGACACAAATAACGCAGAAAATGGCGGACGCAAGGTCCAGACGCGCAACACTTTCGACGACTACAATACTCGGATCAAGATGTCGAAACCAGGTATGGAAAAGGACAAGGTTTCACTCGTGTATTAATGTTTCTAACTTCACCACTGCATGGAGCAAGGCCCTTCTTCAGGAGACACGCGTCGCTTCGCTACTCCGTAAGTTCCATTACTTTCACAGAATCTGGAGGTTCATTACAATATTTACAAGTATCCATCAATGGTCGCTACCCTGCACCACCTCAATCTACCGAATAACGTGCAGTTAGATGCATAGGCTTACGGTCAATAATTCCAGCATACTGCACAAGTAAACAAAAGCGTTCGAAGGCATGCACCAAACACATTTTTAAAAAAATCACTGATCCCGTACTCATACGCGTTCATTATACAATGCTTTACAAATGCGGACCGGTGACTTATGATTGGGTAATCAACAGCGCATAAAACTTATATAAACTTCAGACGCCATGCGAAATTAGACATATTTATGTATAAGCTAATGAAATGAAAGACGCAATACCAAGGCCATGAAAAGGCGTCCCATAAATCGACTCCCTCGGCATCTCGTTCCAACTGTTAACTACTACCCCATTCTCTCTCTCCCCCCCCCCCTCTCTCTACATTCCCCTCCGGTCCACTAACCGTTCTGTTCATGCGAATGTAAGGAGCGACAATCCAGCCAGAATATTCCCCAGCAACAAGCTCTTTGGATTGGTTTACAATGGCCGATGGGTATGGAAAAGTATTGCAACGGCAGATAAGAGAGTGGGAAGCCTGCAGTACTGCCATTCACACCACCTTTGGAGCTTCTTCCCGTGGCGCTACAAAAGAACAGTGAAATTTATTCTCAACAGAAAATCTGGATTTTGATATTTCAGATTTCGGACGTGCCTTCGTGAGGGAACTCATTAAAGCCGCAGTGCTTCACTCGGGGCAGTCAACGGCCATTTTATCATTCGAAGATTTCTACCGTATGACACCCTGATTTACGAACCATGGAAGTTAGCAAGATAGCAAATGGTACAATCGTGAAGCAATACACTGGCATCACCAAACCGTTCTGTACTTCCAACATATCGTACGGTTTCACGGTATATGCATACAATAAATGACATTTACGTCCGTAAGGTTATGACCTTACCTACGCCGATTTTCAAGAAACAGCATTATGTGTAGCTCCCTTAGACCGAATTTAACCCAAATCGGAAAACTGTGTAAAGTATGTATATAAATTATCTTACTTACGAAACTCACACACTACAAATTGTTGAGGACACATCCCATACCAGACTGTATCCAAAGCTGACGACTCAAACGAATGTATGGAAACATTTCACTTGCGTCCTTAAGCAAGATGTGACTTTCGTTATCTAAATTTTCAACAGTTTTACGCCGAAAACCTCCATATCGTGTCTCACCTAAATCATCTTTTTTTTTATGTTTTGCTGACCATGCATCTCAGTATAATCCCAGTAATTGACCAACTTAATGCACAAAATTCTTGTTTTATAGTAAGTTTATTATATGCCTCTACATGTTTCGAGCACTCTTGTGCTCATCATCAGGTCACAATTGTATTATACAGCATCTGGTATCGTCACACTCTGTAGTTGGCCGTCCAGTACACAACCGGTGCACCGGACGGCCACCTACAGAGTGTGATGATACCAGATGCTGTATAATACAATTTTGACCTCCTGATGATGAGCACATGGTGCTCGAAACATGTAGAGGATGAAATAAACTTATTGTAAAACAAAAATTTTGTACATTATGTTGGTCAATTACTACGATCACCTAAATCAGTCAACAAACGTAACGCCGATATGTAAAGCATAACTGCCTCTCAGCCCATTTGCATGAAACTCCGCCCGGTCGAAGACGTTTTATCAAGAACTCCTACAAACCACGTTAAAGGCAGAAAAGCGGTCGGGTGGGCATGTTCTTCGCATAAGGAGCTTTTTTTTTAATTTCACAGAGAATGCCTAAAAATTTGTTTCCCCTTTGCTTAATTAAGCAGCATGGCCCGGAAACGTAAGGCGGAAAAGAGGTAGCCCAAACGGTGAGCTTTATTAATCTCAACACTAAATGAAGGGGTCTGCTTCACGCAATGATCGGTTTGCTACTGAGCAATTAGCCTCCGTTATCAGTAGGGGCGAATTTCAGTCGACTCAGCTTATTCAGTAATGAACAAGGCGGCTACAAGTATCGGCTTTATAAGTATCCGTTATCTATTGAGAAATAGCCACACCGGCCCGTGGCCCGTCGGAATTCAGTGGCGATAACCTAACACGCCTGACATGCATTAGCAGACTACAAAAATACAACTCGGACAGCATACGATAAAACACAAAGATATAATATCTAATAATTCTTATGAAAACGTAACTGATGGCTTGGTTAGGTATTCCCATATTATTACAAAGTGACTATGAACACTGACAGGCTCGAGCATCGTCAGCCACCCGTCGAGAGACGGGCTCTGCGTCGCCGGTGAGCCACCAGCCCGCCTGCTTGGTATACAAATGCATGCGAGATTCGCTGAAATTTTCCGTCATTCACCATGGTTTTCTCCAGGAAGATGCTAGCGCTATATTAGAAAAGCGACGAAATGCTTCCTTCCACATCCCACCCGCCTCATTATTCACATTCCTCCCATCCAAGGCCTATTTCGTGTACAAGCTATCCAGTTCAAGGGTATCGTCGTTTATCTATTCATTGTTTGGTGTGAACAAGCTGTTCTGACTACGGGGCTGAAGGAATATTCATGAGAAGGTTTACAGTCCGTACGGTTTAAGTTTCAGAGTGAATAACTAAATGGGAGTGATATGAGCTGGATATACAAGCACGCATGCGGAATAGAAGTTCATTTTATTCGGCAACATTCACGAGAGTACACTGTTTGGGAGACCAACGCGAAGAAGCGACAACAGTTAATACTAAAGAGAACACAGCAAACTTTAGGTGTGGGATGGATATAACAGGTATGGGCTATCTTTTTATAAACAAGCTAACGGACTTACATTTCAAAAAAAGTGGAGAGTTTCCAGCTTTTCAAAAGACTCCAGCATACAGCAACAACCAACAAGCTGTTTGTAAATAAAGAGGTGAGTTTCCGTACTTAACCAACGTCTAATTAGCATTTCTCGTAGCTTAAGGCGCCTATTCTGCGAGATCTCAGTGCCCCGCGTAACCTTCCAGTCCTTAAAGTCTGTGTCTTTCCAAATCAGAGGACTTGGGTGCGACACAGGCGTACTGCTTCCTTTGCCAAACTGCTACAATACTGGGTATGTTCCACAGGTACACAACCGTGATGTGGGATACCACGTGACATATGTTCCAGTTGTCATGACTTTGTGTATTGAGCAAGTGAAATGTAAAACTCCTTCTTGTAACAAGATACACAAAAGTAGCTGACGTCTTGTGATTCATCTGGATATAGATGGGGTGGGAATTTTCCTCTGATACGGAAGTGCAACATACCATCGCAATCATCAGGACTTCAGAGTTCTGAATCACAAAGACAGGAGCAATTCCGAATGTGACTGGGCAAAACGAGTTATCTCCCAGAGTGTGTGTACACAACGGGCCGATCGCATAAAGCCCTGTCGTACTTGAACGTCTCCCATACGACATCGGCGAGATCATGAAAATCGGTCATCGTGCTGTAAAATCTGTTTCCTTGCCTAGTCTTTCAGATGTCTCCTTACCAGTCTTCCAATTCTGACAATAACATTCCACCTCTAAAAGTATTTAACATGTATCAGTTGTTGGTGTTGGTTGAGTATTACCCGAGCAAAAGCCTGGAGGGAAAGGAGTAACAAAAAGAACTTCAATAAGCATAGTCAATTGCCGAAACCCCCAAAAAACAATGTTTTAGTACTTTTAGTGTGGTTTTGTTTAAATCCCTTTCAGCCATTTAACCGCAAAATGAAAATGAAAATCATTTTAGGCGCGTTCGCAAAATTACGAAAAGCCACTAGTAGCTCGGTCATGTCTGTCCGTCCGTTCGTTCTTCCGCATGGAACAACTCGGCTCCCACTGAACGGGTTTTCATGAAATGTGATAGGAGTATTTTTTCGAAAATATGAAGAGAAGTAAATTCCATTAAAATTTGACAAAATAACATGTACTTTATATGAAGAACAATAGATATTTTTATCGCATCTAGGTCAATTCTTCTTAGGATGAAAAATGTTTCAGACAAAAGGTGCAGAGAAATTCAAAACATATTTTATATTTGATAACATTTTTTTTTCATCGTGCCTTTATGAGATTCGCTGAAAAATGTTGCAGGGCCAGCCAGGCTACATAAGACAATATGGCGCACGCGCACTGCATGCTAAAATCTATTGCAAGCCATGACGGCGTACTTCCACACAGCACTCTCCAATTACTCACTAACGATCGCTCTAATCTGAGCTACTGACAGCGCCATTAAACCAATAATTAATAAATGCATAAATAAAAAAGGTTAACCACCACATTTACACCGGTTCTGAAGCCCACCCAGCCTCCTATCCAGAACACCGGAGGCCCTTTTGTCCCGGAGTAAAGGAGTCGAAAAGCGAAGCTAACCACTCACCTTCATGCAGCGACAAGATTGAGAAAGCACAAACTTTAGGCTACCTCTAGTCCCCCACACGTCATCAAGGCGCAGCGCTTCAATCAGCCATCTTCAAGGTGTGGTGCTTAAACCGTCTGAACACTTCACGCCATGAAGGCATACAGGTGGAATAAAGGTACAACCCCACTCATTCTTATCCTCGGCACTAGATGGAGGTGAGTGGTTAACTTCACGCCCCGGCCGCTTTAACTCTGGGAAACAACCCCGGTACCTGTTGAATAGGAAGTTGGGACGGGCCCAGAGCCGGTCTGGAGGTTTTGCAGAAGAGAACTATCTCCTGCATTTATCGGGATTCCCGGACCGTCCAGCCCGTATCCTAGTCGCTATACCGAATACGCTAACCCGCCTGCTGTCTGGAGACTGAAACTCTCAAAAATGATATTGCGAAACTTCAGTTCTTACTACGCACCAAACACACTTTTCGTCCCCTGTAAGCAGCAAACGGCTAATGCCGTTTCTGACAATACTCGATATTTATTTACGAGAATCATACGCAACACACATATACACTGTACAGGGAACCACACAGTTTCATAAACGTTACAGCAGGTGTCAAACGTAGTTGCCACTGGGCTCTAAACGACACAGTGGCAACTTTACTTTTTAAGCTATCACAGTTCAAGACAAGAGTCTCACATTTAGGAAATGTGAATGACCGAAATGGACGCTGGCTGTTCCGAGTGAAGCGCAGGGGTTCTATATACCCGTCATGACGTCACGGCCGAAATCTGAAAACCTACAATATAGAATTTCGAGTGAGTAAATGAACGATACATAATCCCAAAGACATTCACCAGGTCTTTCAATCCCCAAACACAGAAACGGTAATATCCTGTCACACTTGTTACCGTTTATATTTTAGAAAATCGTGCCACCACTAGCTTGTGTTAAAAACTGACAATTATACAGTGAACACTGAAGGGAGCTGTTCAACAGAAGGAAGTGACACGTAACATTCATGCTGAACACTTCGCGAATAATAATTAGCTGTAACATTTTAACCATTCATTCACATACACTGTAACGCGTATCATGACGTCAAGTTTCACCGCACTGTAATTAAAAACACACGTATGTGCATACACCTATAAACTCAGGCGTGAGGAAGCTTCGTTTATTATCAACAATAAGGGAATACAAAAATCTTCTTACGAGATCCACAGTCCACTGTTTTGTTGTGAATAGAAACTAAGAAATGTGTATAAAGGGTGACGATCCTTGTCCCACTATCTCGACAACCCTAAGCCTAAACGAAAAATTTTATAAAATGTATGTCCCAACCTTCTGTACAGTACGCATTCGAAAAGCTTTTCTTTCCAATAAATACTGCACGAAATAAGTTAAAGATGTCCGCAGAAACACGTTCACGGCTTAATGTAAAGTCTCCATTAATCGTTGTTCATTACCCAACATTGGACTGTGTCGATAAATTTTAAGAAAACCCACCGATATCAAACTAAACGAAAATCCGTTCAGCGGTTCTCCAGCCGTTTCATATTGACAGGCGGAAAGGAACAGAGAAGGGCCTATGATTGGTAAAAAAAAAAAAAAAAAGGCATAGAACGGCGGAATCTCGAGCTGCCCGCGAAAAGACATTCGCCTGAGACCCAAACACGAAGCAAGAGCGCCAACCGCTCACCTGCGACGCTGTGGTACTTATGATTTGCACATGCCTTTGATGAAATGTAAAGGATCTAGAAGGAGGCGATGGTGGCAAAATATGAGATATCCAGCATTTGCCTACAGGGAGTGACAAACCCCACGAGGAAACTTATCCGGAAAAGCCGGTATCGTGGCCGACATGTAAGAAGAGCCACCCATTCGATAGCGACTTAACACGAGTCCACTTTCGTAACTCTCACTGCTTGCTAGGACATACTACATTCAGATATGCCCTAAAAGCTAGTTAACATCGTGACCTTGCTGGCATATAGCGAACTGCTCGCAGTTTTGAGGCTGCCCATAATATACACAATAAATGATTAACGTTCTATCTGTCCACCGCTGTTTAAACACCACTAGCATCAAACCGTACGCTAACCATGATCATGAGCCAGTTACGTTCACCTTCCATCCTCATAACGGTACTGCCTAAGGTTCATCTCAGTGTTACCCACCAACCACATTTACAGTCTTCCAAGAGATTTCCCCGACTCAAGCCTAGACATTATATATCTGTCTTCTCCAGCCAAGCGAAATGCCCGGTCCAGCTTAACGTCACCGTTGTCAAAATCCTAACAATACGATACGTAGCTATGAGAGTTTGTTACAGAGTTCACCGATGTGTTCACGAAAAAGTCTTCTGAGATGTGATGCCGTGAAGTCTGGTAGAAATTTAACGATGTCATGGAGAAACTGCCACCACCATTTCAAGGGCAGACCTTCCCGCTACCATTCCGAAATATCTACAAAGTTCTAACAGACCACCCGGACATACGAGAAGGCAGCAGTCTAACAACAAGAATGACCTGTATAAAAAAGTTCTCGTTACGCAATACCCTAAATTACGCACTTCTGCCTCATTCTTTGGATCCGTTGCCTTCCTGAAAACATAGGTCAATTCCACCACAGCATGACGTACATCAGGTACAATGGCGGACTTCGCAATTTCATACTTCAGTGGAAAACAAAGTAATAAATAAGAGCAGAGATCTATTAGTAGATCAAGTGAGGGAGGGTAGAGTACAGACGGCGGAACATTTTGAGGTGGGTGTCATAAATGCCATAAACCTATAACAAAAGCCCTTAACGTACCCGTAATATCGCAGGGCAGTAAGTCGACGGTCTGGAGTAGGTGTCATTTTTAGGTAGCATATTTTGGTCACAACTAATCGTTTCTAAATTACACGGACTAAATTCGTTTTAAAACATATACATATTCCGTATAAATACTACATTATTAAGTGAAAACAAATTACAAACAACAACAATACCATTCTATTTACAGCTATCCAAGTTAACAAACTAGAATCAATTTAGTCTATACGGCACTAAATAAGGACGAATGTTTCTTAGTTACCCTTCACTTGCAAGGACGTTCGTGTTTCATATGGAAATTAAGCGGCGCATGAAATACGGGTCAAGAAAATATGTTTTGCGTGCCACTTTGGGAAAGCGCGCCACAGTCCGAGCACCGGAGCTTAACGGCAGAGGGCTCAAGAAGGCACAGCTGTGTGCGTGACTGAGTCACAAAATGCCACAGTTTAAATTATTAACGATATTCTGCAACCAGTAGCCTGTTACATCAGCATTCCTGGAAACGAGGTGAAATTTACGTGCAGGCCTCGACATATACGACGTGATGCAGTCTGATTACGATAGAGATCACTGGCCACACGATTGGATTCCACGAAGTTTTGACATCTTGTACATGTCGGTTGAGGGAATTAGCCAGCCCCCACAGCAAAGCCCAACACTCACACCCATCCCGTGTTCAATTATTTATACTCGTCTATTTAATAATGCTTTCCCATCTGTCTAAACTACACACGTTGCAATGAATGCTGACTCTGAATGATGAAGTTGTACTACGTGGAAGCGATCGTCGCCTAAGGTACACACCATTTGCAAGGTACACACCAATGGAAAAAAAAAATCGGAGGGACAGCTTTCGGTCGGAAAATTGAACCCTGTACTTTACGAATATGAACCAACGTGCCAACCACTCAATCGCGACGCTTGAAGACGCGACACTTTCTCTGCACATCTGCAGGCCGTGTAGGTTTCACAAAGGGACAGCAGCAAGTCAGTAAATCCGTACAATGAACAAGCAAGAAGCCAGCCCTGGCCACACCCAAATTTCAGTCTAGGAGTGTGAACCGCCGGTGGCCCCACCGGCGCGATGTAACCTATGTAGATGAAACCGTCAGACACCAATCAATATAACCCCGACAGTCGCTATGATGGTACGGTGAACACACAGGCTCATAACTTGCGGCCATGAAATTGGCAAACATGTTAAAATGCACCGCGTACCGTGTCTAATTGAAAATAACCGCATATCCATTGCTCATGAGTCGTCATCACGAAATTTAAAAGGAAATGCATGTTCCCAGTGAGGATTACAATTAAAAGGTCTTGTTATAGCGTTTCCTAACAGACGAGCCCATAGGAGGAAGACGTGAAGTACAATACACGAAGGACATTAAACCAACTCCACAAGCATAATATTTCTTCAGAAGCTGTCAGTAGCTCAACTGGTCAAGGAGTGGATAACACACGCCTTCTACTGAACAAGAAACCGAAAGATTCGTGTTCACATGGAACCGCCATGCAGCTGAAACCGCTCCTCGCTCTCATAACCAGTCTAATACAAGGAAGTTTAAAAAAAAATAAGGTAACAAACACTGTTGCCTTGAACTTTATTCTGACTTCAATGCATACGTGGCAAATGGGCGGCGTATGGTACACATCAGACCTCCACAAAGCAGAATTTATGCTCGAAGTTTAACAGCATCGAGGTTAAGATCCTTAAATTCGCCAAATATTTCACCTACTAGATGAGCCACCTGATGTCTGCGGTGTTTCCAGCTACTTGTTTCTAATCCTATGGCCTTAATGATGATATTATTAAGGAGAGGCTGTTGAAAACGCTGCCATTAGACTGGAACACTTGAAGTGAAGACATATTCCAAAGTTCAGAACCAAGCTATCTGCAATAAACGTCCCCATTCAAAAACCTGCGTCAATCACCATAAACGGCGCTCCAGCAATGCCTCGTGAAAACACTGGCTTAATTACGATCTACAAAAAAGTTCCCGCTTTCCCAGACTACTTTATTTACCACTGTGTCCTTCAATCAGAAAGCTCTATGTGCAGCAGTGATCGATATCCAACACGTCATAACAGTAGTGGGAAAAAAAAAAAAAACTGTACACTCGGTCCCCGCTCGGACTTTACATAGGCTCTTCAAACGCGTAGTAGATAAAATGTATGCGTATTAAGGAAACATGGTATTGCATACTGACGTCTTTTGGCTGAGTAGGAAAAAAAACAGTTTTAATAGAGTTCCGACACCTTCTTCCAGCAAGTGTGGATTTTCTTTAGGAAAGAGGTGATTTACCTTCGCAATTAAACAATTCTCGGTGACTGCTACTACTTGCTTTCCTCGCATATCTCAACGCAAGCAGTTGAATACTGTGCTCCAATACTAAAAAAAAACATCATTAAAATGATCTGCTCCATTGAGTCTCTCATGGGAAAACTGGAGTTACGGTATACTCAGCTGATGACAGGTGTGCTAACAAACTTCCAATGGGCTCATTCAAAGTCGCACTGATGATACATTTAATGCGCGTCTACATTATGTGCACTGACAGAATATTAATGGATTCTGAAAAAAAGGAGACCGGAAGGCCTTCTTTTATATACAAAGAAAATGCGAATGAACTAGAACCTGCGATTATTAATTTGCAAACAACAAACAAATATACCTGAAAAAAAAAAAGAGGGACTGATTTAGATTTTTAGAATTTAATGCCTTCTGCACAGTTTCCTATTTTAAAACAAGTGATGTTAAGCGAGAATATATATTTCGATTTTACTCACTTAAGCGACTCAGGGTTTTCAACAGTGAATTACAGATCATTAACTGATACTAATTTAAAGGACTGTATGGGAATGCTTACTACAAAATACGCTCCAAACTATAATAATTAATATCTATAATTTACAATAATAAATTTCCATGTGAAACCAGTAATGAAAACTTTATACCTGAGCTGAATATTTTGTAACACTAGTCAAGCAACTGGGAAAACAATAAATCAACAGACGGCATTTTAAGGGCAATGAGTGGAAACGTGCACTCGTATTTGAGTACACGTGTATGTCACACACGTTGCTTTCAGGTACAAAAAATGGTGTTTATGATACTTCCTGGAAATACAACTCAAATATTTCACACTGAAATTTACCTCAATTGCTAAAGAGCTAATCATAATCCATACATTGGTCTCGGTATTCGCTCTTGTGCAAAACACACAATACAAAATTCTGAAAAGTCGCTTATTTAAGTTGCGAACATGCAATGTGTAAGGATGTTACCAATATTACTCCAGAATGTTATGTGAACGCCCGTCTTCAGTGTACGTGTATTCTGTCCTGTACAAGGTTACACTCCCGATATAATGCCGACGTGAATACTTCACGTGAAGCTGACGTGTTATGCCCCCCATCCCCCTAGAACATCTAAGTCTTTATCAAACATATGTCATTCTCTGGAGCTGAAGACATTTCACATACGTCAGGATGTCGAATTTCGTAAATATTTAAGTCGAATCGTACGTAAGTACATACACTTCAAACTCTGTAACTCAAAACGAAGGCAACTGTCAACTCTCGTAACATTCTACAACATGAATACTGATAACTATTAGTCGAATAATATTAACAAATACGATAAAGTAGGGCCTATAACACAGACGACGCCACAGCTGTAGCATGACCCCAAGATAGGCCGCCGTAATCGATGTGACAAACACTAAACCTCAACACAAAAGTATTTACACTGCTACCAGCTTGTTTACTTGTAGTTATAATGGTCAAATACTGCTGTCTGCTCCATACGTTAGTTCTACAAACATGTCTCTTGTCCAGCTTAACATCTGTTCATTTGTACATGTCTGTGGTCTACCATGTTGTCGCAAGTTTTCCGAACATTGTGAATAATAATGGACTGTTGGAAATAAGAACCACAAAAAAATTCTGAAGTCTAATAAGAAGGGCCATGCACCGTACTCACAATTTACGTCTCTTGTTACAGTGGGTAAGGCTGTGTCTCTGGGAACCGGGCCTGGGCACATGACCATTGAATATGGTGCCTAGTAGGAATGACAACCGATAGCGAAAATGCAAAGTGCTAAGGGTAAAAAATCTGTCCGCTTCATGCGACTTCTGCCCCGGTGCAGCTGATGTCTCCGCTCTTCAGAGGTGTCGCGCGGGGTTGATTGCTAATCTGTTACAAATGACCAACCAATGCCGCGCAACATCCCTGAAGAGCGAAGACCTGCCCGTGTCAATTTATCCATCAAAAACGCCATACAGATACAAAGTAACCTGAACAAGCTCGTGCGAAACTCTTCTATTTCATTCCGACAATCATCACGCAGTTCAGCAAAGGAACAATGAGACAAGCTATCATCGAACGAACGAACTAAGCCAGGACTCCTCAATGCAAATCAAAGGCATGCTGTACGAATCGTCATCGGTTCATTTTCAGCGTCCAAGGCTACATTCTGGGTCAAGGTAATTTAGTCTTTTAAAGACGACAGCGGGAAATCATGCGTTTAACTTGGTGTTAACTGAGCCGTCGGATTAACAGCCACAGTAAGGACTTCGTTGCTCTTGTATTTTTCCCATAAAACTGAGCTGCGGCTAAGGGAACAGCGGTCGGATTCGATCTGAGAACCCAGAACATATAATTTTAAAACATACTACAAATGAAGTACGTGTGGTGTCCAGAAGTGCCGATTTGTGACTGTGCATGCCTTACTGGCGTCCGTTAACATCACGTAAATCCATTACTGCGTAGGGTAGTTAACCCATAAAGCCCAGTGTTAACTGCATGTACCACCAGTTTTTAACATTACAAAATACTACGTTCTTCCCACAGTGTACATGTGTATGTTTTGTACGATTCTCAGAACAAGCAGCAACTACTTCCATGTACAGCAACAGCTGACAGTTTCCATAACCGAGAGGGAGACTGTTTACTATACAATATGAACCGAATCTGTAAACAGGCTATAATCCGGTAATTTTTCTTTATAACGTTAAGGTGCATACCTCTGAGTAGTCACAAACTGCTCAGTCTGTTGAATATTCCCCAACGTAAAGACCTACATAATTAGTCTAAGCAAGTCACACGTCTGTTTGTCTTTAAGTTCCACAGTTGCTAACAGTTAAGGTTCAGGTTCACAAGACGGCCGCCTGCAGTCGAAGATACCTCTCAGTCGACGTAGCTTCCAGTCGGTCAGGAAAGAAGTTTCCATGACGTACGTCAGATAATTTCGTACTGAAGATCCTGCAGTTATTGCGATTATGTCCCAGGAATTCGTTCCACAGCGATGTTTATCTGTTTCCAGCGCTCAAGCAAAATCTTGGCGTACACAAATCTGAAGACGATCGAAAAGTGGAAACTGTAGAGACACGGCTGCTCTTAAAAAATTAAAAATTCTGTGAAGAGCGAACAGAAAAGCTGATCCGAATGACAAATGCTTCAACTTTGGCGTAAAGTGTGTGGAAAAGAAGAGACATAGGAGTACAATCAAACATTAACTGGCCTCATTAGAGCTGAAAACAGAGAACCCAAACTGCATGCACTGCATGCAACCTTATTTTCCGACCGACCCTCATACTACAAAGTTGTCTTTCTAATAACCTTCAATCTCATTCCGCAGTCCAACAATATACCATGGGTACCCAGGTCCTTCACACATTACAGTGTATTACAATAGTAAGACTAAAGTCACATGAAAGTTTTTCTGACGTCTGTGCGCAGAAGTGGGGGATGTAACTGACAGGGAAAAATACGTCTGGCTAGACAGGCCCAGACGGACTCGTCTGACCACGCGCTTTATTCTCTGCGAGTTACATTCCCCGCGTCGCGCCGACGTACCTACACGGGACGGCATTAGCCCATGATCTGAGCCTCTCACTGCTGTGAATATCAGGACCACCAACTCCTGAATGTAATGCAATGGAGTTTGGTGGACAGGTAGTTGTCAACTCACGAAAACAGCTTCGACCTTGGCAGTACCTGCGAAGGGGAAGTCAAACCGATGAACTCCAATTAAAAAAAAATCAGGCTTAAGTCAACTGCGTCTTAAGCGTGCGAGCTAATACTTATTATTGTATGTTGTATTCTGTGTGGCTGGAGCTTTGCATAATTTCACTTTAGGTTTGTAACAATCTGAACGCCCAACAAATGTCGACCAGCTGAAACTGGTGGCTGGACATTTTTTGGCAGGGCCTATACGCCTTCTCCGCAAACTTTGTCTGGACACGAAAGACTCTACACATGCTGTCACGGTCACAAGTGTTCTGGTCAGTCGAGAGAAGTATCAAAGTTTCGCAGGGTTCGAAGGAACGTGCCGCCAACAGCAGGGCAGATATATGACGATAACCTGCACATTACTAATTTAAAAGTATCCCTTAAGGACATGTACGTGTAAGCGTAAACCAACATAAAGGTGTACGTGTGTGCCTGTGTGTGTGTGGAAACCATAGCCGGTGACACGAACGTCCAACTTCACTCGGTTATTTTCAACGTACATTCCACTAGCATCGTAAATTTTTTGAAATGCCAGTTGTAGATATTAATACCTGCATCTTACGTTATGTGTTGCCTATCAGCTGTTTACACAATCAGCCATACTCAATAAATCTGGCTGAGGCTTCAAGTTAAGTAGCGGCTACACGGACAAAACATAGCCTGAAGTTAAATACGCCAAAGAACGTCGTATACAGACGTTCCTCCCCTCCCAAAACCAAACACGCAGACGAACATAACCACTGCTATATTTTTATTCTCTGAACTGTTATAACGCGAATACAAATTAGTACACAATCGCCAACAAAACTCTTCCTCGCTGATTTTAACCGAACACACACACAAAAAAAAAAAACAGTACCCCAATATCCGTAGGCCCTATGCTTTTTTATTCCAGCAATTAACAACTGCCAGAATTTTTATAAGCTACGTTATAAATCCGGCGCCATACATGATAACAATCACACCTAATTATAAAACAAGACAGGCAACATAAGAGCTGAAACACAGGGACACTGTACCAATTCCATCCATAATTGCAACATCATGTTATGTTCGCATGAATTATCTATCGTATCTTATTTGTTCAGAGGTCGGAAGACCAGGCAGTGGCATAAAAACTTGCACTTTCTTATCTGGAAGCCTATACTTTGCAGTACTAATATTACGATTCATATAAACGGTCGCTATTTGTATGGCTACGTGCTGCAGAATCCAGTTAGTCTCTCTTTGCTGACACGTGAACACGTCGTTAACACAGCCTTTTCTCAAATTTGTTCCACTAATCCAACACCCTCCCTTATTAGTCAGCACACTAAATAGGTCTATTATCCGTAACAGCAACTAGGCCTGCGTCTTTATTGTTTGTGTAGATCTACGTGCCACACCTTTTTTACGAGGTTTACAACAAACCCTCAGCTTCACATAAAGTAGTAGCCTACGTTCGTAAATAACACGATTAAACGCCAGACCCAATAATCACTTAAATGTCAAAATATTTAAATGGGCGACGACACACTATAATAAATAATGAGGAAATGACAACATGTGTAACACACGAATCAGAACAGAAGCAGCAAAGGCTAATACTGTATCCACGCAAATTAACCTTGAGTTTAGGATGTGACTATGAGTTATGAGAAGAAATCGCAAAACACAGACACCATACAATAAAATAATAAGATATTTATAACAAATACAGTGTAATGACAAAAATTAAAGGACTGCAGGCAACACGCACGCAGACAGAATGAAAGTAGATACGCTCATCACGACACAGGTAATATAATAAAACAGGTAAAGGGTGTTCTAAATGCTAATCATAGGGCTGTCTTCATTGATGAACATCATACAGGATTTCAAGGCACTCTGTCGCTGTGGTGGAAGGAGCGGTATCAACCACAGAGGGTGATCAGAATGCAATGAGAACTAGGACGTTGTAAGAACTTAAAAGAATTTATAGTAGGATCTCACACAGCGTTTAAACAATACTCTACAACGTCTTGAACCCACGAATCAAAGAAACTACCGCAGTGAGAAAAAATTATTATTTCCCTACTTCGAACGGGGACAATATTTTAACTAACATCTTACTTGACGTCGGTTCCCTTCATTTATAAAACTTCCACGTGAAATGGTCGTGTCTGTTAGATGTGATGCGCGTCTGCTGGCCGAAAGAAAACATTTCCAGCACTTCTTTCAAATACGGTAAGTACGAACCTAATATCAGCTGCAATAAATTGTACTGAAATGCGTATGTCCCGACTTGCGGAAATTTGTAATACCAGCAAACGCTGCGCTGCCTGCAATTACGCCAAATGTCTGAGCGAAGGACGACGCCAGCTGTGATATAAAAAACGTCCCTGTACTATACATACTGATAACACATGTAGCCTTCGGTTTCAATAAAATGCGAGGAATCTCTCGCTGAACTAAGCAACAGAGTGCTGGCGCGCACGGGCGGTTGTTGGCCGCTCTGCGGTTGCGGGTTTTTAACCTCCTTCAACAGAACACCTTAACATATATCAGTCTAGGGGCACGAGCGGTCAATTTACCGCGGCGGTTTTAAAAACGCAACCTGCTCCATTTTCTTGCAGGATCGGTCGCCGCCTTTGCCAATGAAACAAATGTAAACCAGCGCCTGCGTGAGCACGAGGGTCCAAACAACCGCTCAGGGGTATTTTCATTTCTACATTGTACATCAAATGTAAGGTCTAGCCAGCAGGCTTCTTCGTCCTTTCACGGTGGTTGAAAGTAGCGAAAAGGGCTGTTCTGACACAGAGAAATTGATTATTGAAATGTAAAATATTTTTTGGGATACGCACGTCCTCATACATTTTATGAAGATGACCTTTAACCAGTCTTTGGCTGATCAACGGATGAACCCGTCTTGTCCTTCTCCGCTTTTTTCCAAAACGAAGCACTAACGCACAAATTACAGCCTCCTCCAAATCCTCTGTTATTTGTACACAAGTTTTGTCACATACTGACATTCGCTAGCGAGTCCCCCCCTCCCCCCTCCAGCTCGCGCGCTCGACCAATAAATACTGGCAATTACTCAGCCGCCGCGGCCAAATTTCCGCGCGCCCGGAAAACAGCCCGTGCGCATAAGCCCCAATGGGGCTCTGCTGCCGCCATACTTCCTTGACTGAATCGAAAGCTAGATCACAGCGAAAGCAAAAAAAAGTTACATACTGATACGAGCGTTATCTCACAAGAAAATACTCGACAAGCACAACTACATTGGGACAAACAACAGTTCGTCATGCGAGTGACTCTGCGTGAAGGCTGAATGTGTTGCGTAGGCCTGTATTTGTACTAAGCTGTAACACGACCTTACAACTACGGGTTGGGCCACGTAAACACTGAATTTGCCGTTCGCTTGGCCTCTGTTCTATCACGCGTGTTGGTTGGTGTCCACGTCTTGGACAGCATACATTTCAATAGTACATAATTACTTTTTTTAACACCATCAACGGCACACAATCTACATAACAGGAACCCTACATGCTTTGACTATAAATGTCGTATCAACTGCAGGACTACAGTTTACAAATGAATTGAACTTACCAAGTACCCGTTACAGCCTAATGCATGTTAATTGGTCTCAACTTTTTCTTTACTTCGTATTAAGATCCATCTGGGGCACGTGGTGGCGCAGTCTGTTGAGGCACTGCGCTACAAGACGGATGGTCGCGGGTTCGATTCCCGAGGTAGTCACTGGAATTGGAATTCCAGCCGTACTATGGCACTGGCGTCGACTCATCCTCTAACACAAATGATTACCAGGAACATTCCCTGGGAATGCGTAGAGCTGACAACCTTACCACCTTCATGTGCCGAATGTCTAGAAATCTGTGAGCCTCAACCTCCTGGAACCTTAGGGGCCCGTTCAGGTCTGTAGAGGGATAGCTTAGTTTTATTACAGTCTGTCATACTGAGCATGCCGTAACAAGCACTAGTTATTAAAATTAATATATGGCTGTATTTGTGTGACACCACCGTTGACATTTGTTAATTATTAATACGTTCAGATATTAGGGTACTTATGCGGCACTGAAGAGTGATTCGTAAGCTTAAATTACTGTCATTTCGACTCAGATATTCCTGTCAACTTGTACCATTTTAACGTTGGCTTTAACTTTGGATTATTTGAATATTCAAGAGCATGTACTTTCGCTATCACACTTTACGCCTGCAGTGTCTTTCTCATTCTGGCCTCCTTCTACTACTCATTGTACGTGTAGTGGGTTACTGTGGCAACTGATATACTCACTGACACACACACACAGAAGGCCTCCTCTGAACGAAGGATAGAGACTTCTACCTGACAATAGACAGCACTAACAACAGACTGACTTCCATGCCGTCGGCTGGGTGCGGGATTCGAAACCGCAATCCCAGGAAACAAGAGGCCGTAGATCCACACCTTCTACCGCGCGGCCAGCGGCATCGGACCGTCTGTACCTTCGAAGTGTGTATTTACAACAACTTTGATCTCCCTTTCATGGTATCAAATAACATAATATCTGTATCTCAGGGTATGCAGCCTGTCTGCAGCGTGTGTCTCACACCGCACGTTTGTCTACTTCGCTTCTCGCTTGTTGCTCCTCGTCCGTCGACCTTATTTCTGCGTCTTCGTCTACGTACGTGTGCGATAGTTTCGCTTCGTACCTTTATACTTGCACTGACTTTAACTTGCATCTCAAAGGTACACACGACCACATCTTCGGATTGACGCAAGAGGTCTATCATAAACGCACAGACTTACAGGTATACGGACAATTATGAATCGACAGCACCGTCTAGACCGATATGAACACAGGTGCTGACTGGAGGTGAAAGGAATTAACATAAGATGACAAGCTAAGTATGCACTTTTCAAAATCGGGGAGGCTCGAAACAACCAGGCGCAGCCTGTCCACCACACACTACCAGAGACACACCTGTGATCCGGTCGTCGTACAGTGAACATTATGACATAAATACAGGTTCTACCTGCCCGCTAAACTCAGAGGCGTGAAACTGCACACAGGACTATATCGGACCCCGCTGTATCCGGTTTTATGGTTTTTCTCTGATTACACGCAAATTGACGCCACGCGTAAAAGCGAGAAAACCTGCATACAAGGGCATTTTTATTTACCCATACTCATACTTCTTGATTCGGATTAGGAATAAGTTTGAAGAAATCTACAGCGGAAATCGAACCAGATAAATCTGCCGCGATATGTACAGGGTTATTCGTAAGTCCCTCCGGGATTTCCGAACTCGACTGCGCAACAACCAAGACAGACACGGCAGAAAGGATCATATCAATAGGTAGAGAATCTCTTCAAGTTTTTTTTGTACTAGGGGCCTTGGCGTACTTGCAGGTTCCACCGCTAGGGGGTAGTCGTGACGAAAAATGGCGTTCATAGTGAATAAGAAAGCGTTCTGCGTATGTATTTGCCAAAACTGAGTCAATTGTGACGGTGCAACGGAAGTTTCGGATCATGTACCACACAGAACCACCTACAGACAAAACAATTCGTGAATGGTACACGAAATTCCAGCAGAGTGGCTGCCTGTGCACTGCGAAACGAACAGGCCGTCCGGGCCCATCGGCTGAGACTGTCGAGCGTGTGCGAGAAACGTTTGCCAGGAGCCCTCAGAAGTCAACAACTCGCACGAGCCGGGAATTGCAGATGTCTCAGTCAAGTGTTTGGCGCATTCTGCGCAAACGTCTTCGCGTAAAAGGATACCGGGTGCAGCTTTTGCAGGCGC
>Ga0131853_10007362_pt1 | contig 19905 bp, 17 predicted proteins | sample TergutLab28metaG_FD_92764 | JGI IMG/M metagenome (GOLD analysis project Ga0131853, IMG submission 92764) | Labiotermes labralis P1 segment gut microbial communities from Petit-Saut dam, French Guiana - Lab288 P1 (version 2) (version 2) | ecosystem: Host-associated > Arthropoda: Insects >... | reverse complement strand
TAAAAGGGCCGCGGTCGTTAATGCGTACATCAACCTGCCGGCCATTCGCCAAGTTAATTACCCTTACCACCGTACCAAAAGGCAGCAGCGGGTGGGCAGCCGTTAGGGCATGCATATTATAAATTTCGCCGTTAGCGGTAGGGCGGCCATGAAACTTGCTGCCATACCAACTGGCAATTCCCTCTTCCCTAAAAGCAAAAACATTAGTAGCTACTAAAAGCAATAAAATAAGCAAAATAGAGCGCATAGTAATTTATCGGCTTAGCTCCCCTTTAATTTTTAGGCCGTGCGGCCTTTATACGGTTAGTTAAATAATAAAAAAAATTTTATTTTAAGCAACACATTAGCTAACTAATTTCTAGCTAAATAATGCTCAAAGTTAGCTTTTTGCTCGGCAAGCCGATAACTGCTGCCGTGCCCGGGATAAACTATAGTATCGTCCGGTAAGGTAATTAAGCGGGCAATACTAGCCTTAAGCTGCCCGATATTACTGGTAGGTAAATCGTAACGGCCAACGGCGCCGTGATTAAAAATGGTGTCGCCGCTAAATAAAATACGGTGGTTTTTACTATAATAACAACTGCTGCCAATACTATGGCCGGGTGTGGCTAATAAAATAAAATCGTCAACATCAAGCGGCTGATTATTAGTTAAAAAATTATTGATAATGGGCGGTTTATCGGCAGGGTAATAATTAGTTAAGTTAAAGTTTTGTAAAGCCGCCGTTAAATATTGACTACCGGCCTCGCCAAAAAAAGACTCTTCGGCTTTGTTAGCTATGGTCGTTAACGCTATATCCAACTTAGTAATAGCAGCCGTATAACTTTGCCCGTATGCAATATGGTCAAAATGAAAGTGCGTATAAGCCAGCACAACCCGCTTTATATTATGCTCTTTTAATTGAATAAGAACTTCATCGGCCGGCGAGCCGGCATCAACTATTAAAGCAGCGTTATTACTTATATACAAAAATGTATTACATTCTAAGGGATTATTATTAAATACCTGCACAATTATTCTCCTTTGTAAATAACAGCCAATTTATTATACCACTCTAGGGCGGCGCCGTAAATAATTTTTCCGGTAAGCAAACAATAATTAATTTTATTTTTTAACGCTTCGTAAAATAACCTGTTTAGCTCAAATTCTTCAAGCATTTGTTGTTGTTTAGCGGTAAAAAGATGATGGCGCGGCGTTATACCATCGGCAATAAAAATTATTTTATCTAGTTCGTTCATTTCTTCACTACAGGTAGTGTGTTTGTACATAGCGCCGTCTACTTCATTATCATAAAAGTTTAATTTTTCTTTAATAAAAAAAGCCGCTGTACGGCCATGTAATATTTGCGGAAAGTCATCGCCATCGGGTAAATAAACACTATGCAGTAAAGCATAATCTTTCTGCTCGGCAGCGCTAAACTCTTTAGTTATATCGTGGCCCAAGCCGGCTAATTCGGCTTTGTGCGTATCAAGGCCAAAACGGGCAGCCAGCATACCGGCGCATTCCGCCACAGCTAAACTATGCTGATAACGTTCTTCACTCAGTATTTCTTTAACTAAATTATTTAATTCTATTACTTTTATGTCCATCAATCATCATTCCTTGTACAAATTATGGCTCTCAATATAATGGTAAACTTCTGGCGGTACTAAAAAACGATACGGCTTTTTTTGCTTAATGTAGCCGCGAATTTGGCTGGAAGAAACTTTAAATAAATCGTTTTGTAAAGTAATGTGCGGGTAAGCAAAATGAGCGGTTTGCTCGCGGTTTGCTAAAACCAGCTGCACTAACCCGGCTAATTGCTCGGCTTTGTGCCACCGATTAAAATTACCCACCCAATCATCACCCAATAAAAGATACGGCTTACTCTCCACTATATTATGGCTAATAAAATAATTTACGGTATCGTAGGTGTAGCTGGGGGTACTATCGCCTGATAAAACCTTATCTACTTCGTAAGAGGCCGCTTCCGCCCAATTAAGGCCGGCCGTAGCTAATTGCAGCATAAGTAAACGTTGGCTGGGAGTAGCTTGACAGCCATCTTTTAAATGCGCTTGCCCTTTAGGCACAAAAAGCACTTTGTTAGCCTTTAGGGTATACAAAGCCCATTCGGCTAGAGTAAGATGGGCAATATGTAAAGGATCGAAGCTACCGCCAAAGATGATAGTTGCCATAGTTTATTTTGTTAGTTACAAAAAATAAAGGGTTAAGCCTTAACTTAACCCTTTGAGCCGTGATGGGCTCGAACCATCGACCCACGCCTTAAAAGAGCGTTGCTCTACCGACTGAGCTAACGGCCCGCATTTATTTGCTAGGTTAATATACAGGTTATCATTTTTTTTGTCAAGGCCATTTTTAAAAAAAATGAAATAAAACTGCATTTTTAAATATAACATACATTAAACCCTAATAAGCTATTCCTGCTTTTTAAGCCCTAGTTTAATTAGCTGCTTTATGTTATAGTAATGATTATGAAGATATTAAAGTTAAAGTGGTTTTTAGTGGCTTTAGTGCTGGTTGCTTGCGGCAATAACAACGATGATAAGGATAACAACCGGCGACCTAACCAATTTAATATACCTACAGCTGCCCATATTTTAAATAGGTATCCGCCCTCTTCGGCCATGGTATGGCTAGAAGATTTTGCCTCTATCCCCTTTGGCGGGACAATAGAACAAACCGAAGAGCTGCTTTTAGCTGCCGGTTTTGTGCACGACCCGCGCGGCAGCGAGCACGAAGACTTAGGTGGTGGTATGCGTATGCGTTTTTGGCTGGGCAGTTATTTAAACTTTAACATTGAGCCGGCTTTTTTCTTTAATAATAACAGCCTAGAGCAAGTTATTTTTAATATAGAGCACCAGCAAAAACGTGCTTTTTTAAGCAGCCTTGCCGCCGAGTTTGGCCGCCCTATCTTTGATGAAGATACCAGCAATACCTACTTATGGCACTTTATGAACGGCTACATTAATTACACCGATAGGCCGGAATACGGCTTAGTTATTTTTGCTGCCGGCCCTATAGAGTAATAATTTGCTTAAAAAAATAAAAATTAAATAATACCCTAACTAAAGGAACAACGATGACTACCCTAATTAAACTAAAAAATGGCGATGAAATAAATTTAATCGGCACCGCTCATGTTTCGGAGCAAAGTGTGCGCGAGGTAGAAGAAGCCATTAACAACTTTAAGCCCGAAACCGTTTGTATAGAGCTAGATGAACGCCGTCTTGCCAACCTTGACGACAGTGAAAGCTGGCGTAAATTAGATATTGTAGCCGTACTCAAAAAGCGGCAGGGCTTTTTGCTTTTGGCCAACTTGGCGCTGTCGGGTTATCAGCGCAAAATAGGGGCCGTTACCGGCAGTAAACCCGGCGAAGAAATGCTTAAAGCCGTTCAGTTAGCGCGCAGTCAAAATTTGCAAATAGCCTTGTGCGACCGCGATGTAAGTATTACCCTAAAGAGGGCTTGGGCTAAAAGTAGCTTATGGAGCAAGATGAATTTATTAGCCACCCTGCTGGCCAGTGGTTTTGAGAAAGAAATAAAAGAAGAGACCGGCAAAGAAGCCATTGAAAAGCTTAAAGATGAAGACAACCTTACCGCCATGATGAACGACCTAGCCAAAGAAGCCCCTACTATTAAAGAGGTGCTCATCGATGAACGTGATGCTTATTTGGCTAAAGCTATCTACCAAGCAAAAGGACGGCGGCTAGCCGTACTAGGAGCCGGCCATTTGCCGGGGGTGGAAAAAATTTTAAAACAGCTCGATGAGGGAAGCATCAGCGTTAATCAGGACGAACTTAATATTATCCCTAAAAGTAAGTGGTACAGTAAAGCCTTAAATTTACTTGTGCCTACCGCCGTTATTGCCGGCCTAAGCATAGCCTTTTTTAGAGGCGGCGCCGGCGAAGCCGCCAACCTCTCCCTTACATGGATACTGGCCAACGGCATACCGGCCGCCGTTGGCGCTTTATTAGCCCTAGCCCACCCGTTAAGCATAGTTATTGCCTTTTTAGTAGCGCCTTTTACCACCTTTATCCCCTTAATTGGCGCCGGTATGGTGGTAGCTTTGTTTGAAGCCTTTTTAAAGCGGCCCACCGTTGCCGATATGGAAGGACTAGCCGATAGCCTTAATAGCATTAAAAATATCTATAAAAACCGAATTACCCGCATACTCTTAATTTTAATATTAGTGAGCTTAGGCAGCAGTTTAGGGGCCTATGTGGGTTTATTTGGTATTTTTAGCAGCTTATAATTAAGAACTAAGGAACAAAGAACAAAAAATTAATTAATACTATCTATTTTAAAGAAATTTTAATTTTTACCGCTATTCCATGTTCCTTGTTCCTTAGTTTTGTCGGTTGACAAAACTAAGCTAATGCTATAAATTAATGGCGACACAAAAATAAAAAGGTTGGGGAAAATGCAACAACTATTGTATGTTTTAATACCCCTTAGCTTTATATTAGGTTGGATTGTTCGCTGGCTTTATGCCAGATACCAACTTACCAGCTCGGAACAACGAGCGGTAAGGTTAAAACAAGATGCTGTTAAAGAAGCAGAAACCGAGAAGAAAGAGATTTTGTTAAATGCACAGGAGCAAATTCTTCGTGAAAGAAAGCAACTTGATAAAGAAATGCGCGAGCGTAAAAGTGAGCAGCAACGGGCCGAAAACCGACTACAAAGCAAAGAGGATAACTTAGAAAAAAAAGTTCAGGTAATTGAAAAGCGGGCTAATGCCTTAACGGGACGCGAAAAAGAACTAACTTTAAAAGAAGAAGAGCTTGACGAGTTAAAGCAAAGCCAGCTGGCCGAGCTAGAAAAAATAGCTTCCGTCTCGGCAGAAGACGCTAAGGCCATGTTAATTACGCAGCTTACCGATAAAGCTAAGCACGAAGCACGTAGCTTTATAGCCAAAATAGAGGCTGAAGCTAAAGAAACGGCCGAACGCAAAGCCCGCGAAATGCTGTTAAGCGTTATCCAGCGCATAGCAACAGAGGTAAGCAGCGAAACGACGGTGGCCAGTGTGGCTTTACCTAACGATGAAATGAAAGGCCGCATTATCGGCCGTGAGGGGCGTAATATCCGCACCCTCGAGACCTTAACCGGGGTAGACATCATCATTGATGATACGCCGGAGGCGGTAGTTATTTCGGCTTTTGACCCGGTACGTAAAGCCATAGCTAAAATGGCGATGGAAAAATTGGTAACCGATGGCCGTATTCACCCTAACCGTATCGAAGAGGTGGTGGGTAAAGTTACCAAAGAGGTAAACCAAAAAGTTTACGAAGAAGGCGAACGCGCCGCCTTCGAGCTGGGGGTACATGGCCTTAATAACGAGCTTATCCGTGCCTTAGGCCGGCTATACTTTAGAACCAGCTACGGCCAAAACGTGCTTTACCACAGTAAAGAGGTAGCGGCTTTAGCCGGTATGCTTGCCGCCGAGCTAGGCTGTAACCGCGAAATTGCCAAACGCGCCGCTTTGCTGCACGATATTGGTAAAGGTATAGAGGTTGACGGCGATGGGAACCATGCCGAAGCTGGGGCCGAGCTGTTAAAGAAACTGGGCGAAAAAGAAAATGTTATCCACGCCGTATTAGCCCACCATAATGATATAGAGGTTAAAACTATGGAGGCCGTTATTGTCCAAATAGCCGATGCCATTAGCGCCGGCCGGCCGGGCGCGCGGCGCGAAAGCCTAGAAACTTATGTTAAAAGGCTGGAAAACCTCGAAAAAATTGCCACCAGCTATACCGGCGTAGAAAAAGCCTTTGCCGTACAAGCCGGCCGTGAACTGCGTATTATTGTTAATAACGAAGAAGTTAATGACGAGCAAATGAAAGAAATGGGGCACGATATTGCCGGCCGTATCGAAAACGAGCTTAAATATCCGGGCCGTATCCGTATTACCTTAGTGCGCGAAAGCCGGGTAATAGAGTATGCCAAGTAAATTAAGGATTAATAATTAATTGTAACTATTTTACTTTTTTAATTCTTAATTCTTATCTTTTTAATTAAAAAGGAGATTTCTTGTGAAAAAATTATTTATTTTTATTTTATTTTTATTAGCTGCTACAAGCCATGCCCAAAACTTTGGAGGTATCGTTACCTCTGTAGGAGCCAGAGCGGGAGCTGGGCTTGGTCTTTTTTCGGGCGAAAGTTTTGATGACAATTTGATAGATAACGACATTATAGGGATAGGGCCAGCCTTTGGCGGTGATATTTTCTTTAATTTTCGTTTTAATAATAGTGTTGCTTTTACACCCCAACTAAGTGTAGCTCATTTACGTTATAGTTATAGCGCCTCTACCACAACCGACTCTATCGTTGATGTCTCTCGGCACGCCACTATTCTTGGCTTAGATTTTTTATTAAAATATTTTGGCGACTATACCGGCGGTATACTTTATTCTGGAGCAGGTATTGGCTTAGGTTACATTATTCATGAGCACGGCGGCTGGGCCCTTAACTTAATAGCTGAGTTTGGCGCCGATGTTCCGCTAATTGATGGTATGTTTACTATTGGATTACGTAGCTCATGGAGCCTGCACCTTAGCGGCCACAACGATACCTTTGCTTTGTCTATCTTTAGTGATGCTATTAGTTTGCGTATAGGCTATGCCATTAACCTTTAAATAAAAAATATTTTTATGGCTATAGGCCTTTAACCAAATAGAATAAAGCTAGCTATTTTTAAAGTATGTTTAAAAAGCTAGCTTTAATTTTGCTTTTACTATTAACTTTAATTAACCCCGTAGCTGCCCAGAGGCCAACCGTTGGCTTAGTACTCGGCGGCGGCGGCGCTTTAGGGTTAGCCCATATCGGAGTAATTAAAGTATTACAAGAATACAATATACCTATAGATATGATAGCCGGCACCAGTATGGGGGCCATCATTGGCGGTCTTTTGGCCTTAGGTTATAGCGCCGATGAGATGGCTTATATATTGCGCGAGGCTAATCTTTTTGCTTTAATGAACGACCACGAAAAGTGGCGTTATACGGCCCCGCGTGCCAAACTAAACCCGTGGAACCCGATGATAAGTAATCAGGGTATTGTTAATAGTTTTTCCGGCCTCATTACCGGCTTTGTTTTAAATAATTTTTTAGACCAGCTCTTTTGGGATGCCGGCCACTATAACCACTTTGATGAGCTGCCTATCCCTTTTAGAGCTACCTCGTACGACCCGGTTTTGCACCGTAAAGTGGTTTTTGAAAACGGCTCGCTTAGCCGCTCGATACGCGCCAGTATGGCTATCCCGGCCGTTTTTACCCCCGTCTTTTTTAACGGCCGGCCCTTATTTGATGGCGGCATTATTAACAACTTACCGGTACAAGAGGCCGTCGATTTTGGGGTAGACATTATTATCACCATCGATTTAACCCAAGAAAATGACGATGATTTTTTCAGCGTTAATTTATTGTCTATGCTTAATATAACTTTACAAGACAGAATTCATTTTGATAATATGGCACGCAGTATGAGCCATATTATTATCAACCCTAAGTTAGCAGGCTTTCAAATTTATAGTTTTAACGATGCCGAAATATTGATGGCATTAGGTGAAGAAGCTGCTCGTCAGCAACTTGACCAGCTTCTACCCCTTGCCGACCCGCAGCTACAGCGGCAAAGTCGGAATACCCGTGAAGCTGTGCCTATCGAACGGATTGTCATTATTAGCGATTTAGATGAACAGCCTTACCATCAAGAAATAACCCTTGAGAGCACCCGCTATGTTACCCGCGAACAAGCACGGGCAATGGGCCACGAATATGGTTTTAATTTATTTGCTAAAAGTATGCACTTTCATTTTAGCGGTACAACTCTTTATTACCATATTATCCCCCATGTTGGCTTTGAGGCCGGCGCCGGTATCGGTTTTGACAGCGATTTTGGCGCCCGTATGCAGTTAGGTTTTAGCTACAGAAATATTAACCGTTTTCCTTTATATTTACAAAATATTTTAACTATTAACGATGGATTATGGAATGCCGGTTTTTTAAAATTTTTTCCGCATAACTCACTTTTTTTTAATTTTTTATTTGATTGGTCGCTTTATGATAACTTAAATGGCTTTTTTGAATACCCGGCTAAACAAAACGGACAAGTTATGGGGCCTAACAACTATCACTTTACCGTGGCCACAGCCTTTGTTGTAGATAACTCTTACTATTTAACATTTGGTTACCGTTACCACTATATGACGACCCGAGACACACCTATCGAAGGTGTACCGGCCAGCGAGCACTTTAATGCTCTTAGGCAAGAATTTATTTTTAATAATTTAAACCACCCCCGCTACCCTAGCTTTGGCTTAAAAGTAGCCATTATCAACGAAGCCGGATTATTTGCAGAAAATTTTTTTTACCGCCTAGAAACCAGCGCTAAAATAGCCAATCCTCTTACTTCATTTTTAAGTTTACATTTAGGGTTAAAATTAGGTTTAGTTACCGGCGACAATATACCTTACGTTAGTTATTTTAATTTAGGCGGCTTGTACGACCTTGACAACCACTCGGCTTTTTTAGGTTACAGCCGCGGCGAGGTAACTGGCCGGTCTTTATTGCGTTTTAATGCCGCTTTACAACATACCATGTTTTTACGTATGCATAATATAATAGAGTGGAGCGGAGCTTTTGTTGATGAACAACACATTATTAACCTTAATTATCAAAATTTTTACCAAAGTGTGGGCTACCGCTTAGCTATCGATTTTAACCCTTATATGATTGATGTAGGCATTTTTTGGAACATACGCCGTAACCAGCCAACCTTAACCATTAAACTTGGCGGCTTTTATTAAAATACAATCAGCTTTACAACTTTAATAAAGAGGATAATAAAAAAAGCTTACATTTTTAATGTAAGCCTTTATGCGGGCGAAAAGACTTGAACTTTCACGCGTAAGCACCAGTTTCTAAGACTGGCGTGTCTACCATTCCACCACGCCCGCTTTACGGTTACTTAACTTTAGGAGTCTGGCAAAAGTTACCTTTTGCCAGAATTATGAATAACAAAGTTTACAACCTGTTGCTAGTATAAACCTATAACCATTAAAAAGTCAAGTAGGTAAAGGCCTCTTTAATTACCATTTACCATCTTTTTCGGCCATATATTTTACTAAGTCGATAACACGGTTGCTGTAGCCCCATTCATTATCGTACCAAGTTACAATCTTAAAAAATCTTTTTTCGTTTGGTAAATTATTTTGCATAGTAGCCAAACCATCGTAAATAGAGCTGCGGCTATCGTGGATAAAATCGCTCGATACCAATTCTTCTTCGGTATAACCTAAAATATTTTTTAAGTACGTGCGGCTAGCCTTCTTTAAGCTGCCGTCAATTTTTTCGATACTGGTATTTTTAGCGGCCCTAAAAGTTAAATCTACCACACTAACGGTAGCTACAGGTACTCTAAACGACATACCGGTTAACTTGCCTTTGGTTTCCGGTAAAACCTCGCCCACAGCTTTGGCAGCCCCAGTGCTGCTAGGAATAATATTAATAGCCGCTGCCCGGCCGCCGCGCCAATCTTTTTTACTTGGCCCGTCAACGGTTTTTTGGGTAGCTGTATAAGCGTGGATAGTAGTCATTAAACCGGTTTCAATACCAATACCTTCTTTTAAAAGCACGTGCACTACAGGCGCTAAACAGTTGGTGGTACAGCTGGCGTTGCTTACAATGTGGTGGGTAGCGCTTTCATATTGTTCGTGGTTTACACCCATTACTAAAGTTTTAACATTCCCTTTACCGGGCGCCGTTAAGATAACTTTTTTAGCGCCGGCTTCAAGATGGCCTTTAGCGGCCTCATCACTGTTAAAGATACCGCTGGCTTCGATAACATATTCTACCCCTAAGCGGCCCCAAGGTAAATTTTTAAGTTCGCGCTCGGCAGGCACACATAAAATTTCGTGGCCATTTACTACTAAAACATCGTTAGCCTTTTGGCCATCGTTACTTTTTTTAGTTTCAAATTTTGCTTTCATTTGCCCTTGTGTCGAATCCCATTTTAACTGATAGGCAAAATAATCGGCATCGGTTGTAACATCAACTACAGCCACCACATCAATTTTACCGGGCCCTTTGCCTAGCATTTTTTGATGAACCAACGATTGAAAAACTAAACGTCCAATTCGGCCAAAGCCGTTTATGGCAACTTTCATTTTTATCCCTCCAAATTATTTTTTTTAATTTTAATGTATTAACAAGAAACCTTGCGGTATCCCAGTTAGCTGCACAGCGGCCTGCGGCCTGATAGTATTTGCCCTTATCAAAAACAGCACATCTTCTTGGGCAATAATATCGTTACGGGTAGCGCTTTGTACGCCGGCTTCGGCCACAAATTCATCTAAAGCCGTAACCGTTAAAGTACCTAACAAATCTTGGGCTAAATATTCAAAAAAAGGTTCGCTGCTAATAAAACGCCCCTGCCCTGCCCTTACGACCAGCAGCTCATCACCTACATTTAAGCCATTTAAACGGCCTAAATTAATTAAAGCCAACTGCCCATTGCGACGTAATATACGCCCGCTTACCGGCACCACCTCGTTTAAGCTATCGCTGAGTAAAGTTAAAGTTTCATCAACTTTGCTGGCGGTACTGCGGATGTGGCTAAAACTAGCCAACTGGCTGCCGGTAGCCGTTAAATATAAAGTATAACTACCGTAAAAACTACGGTCAAGTTCTTTAAAGCTAGTTATGATAAAAAAATCACTGTTTACGGCCCGAGCGTTGCGCCAAGCCTCTGTAAAATTGGCCTGCTCACCGCCGGCGATTAACGTAAAACGGGTATGCCGCTCGAGGTAACGGATAAAAACCCGACTAACCAATGCATTATCACCTTGCCGGTGCATAGCGGTACCGCCATTTAAACTGGCTATATAAAGCCGGGTATCGTTGTTATGCGGGCCGCTTCTAAAGCCCCAATCGCTGGCCACACTACGAATATTACGACGCTCGAGGGTGGCTAAAGTATCCAAAAGGAGTTGCGTAGCCTGCCCTTCATCACGAATTAACCTAAGCTGATCGATATGTGAAAAATGCGCCCCGAGCAGTCCCAGCTGCCGGCCAAAAGCTTGCCTGATAACGGCGCTATCGGGCGCTAATAAAAGGGCCCATCTAAACTCGCGTAAAGCCTGCTGATAATCAAAATTAGCCGCCAAACGGTTACCTCGTGCCAATCTTTCGTCGGCAAAAATATTACGTTCGGGCACATCAAAAGGTAAAGCCCGCAAAAGCTCTTCGGTGGCAAAACGGATAAGCTCATCGTTAGGCGCTAACCTAACGGCTTCGCTGTAAGCCCGTAAAGCCATCGCAAAATCTCTTTGCCTTGTAAAAACTTCGGCTAAAGTAGCCCAAACGTTGGCATTACTGCGCCCGCGACCGCGTATTAAATCTTCCAGCACTAAAGCGGCTTCATCAAGCCGATTAAGACCAATTAAAGCCTCGGCCTGCCTTTCGCGCACATCGGCATAGTTAGGATTAATCTTGGCTACAGCACTAAAATGATGTAAAGCTTGCTGCCAATTACCATTTTGCCTAAAATGATTACCGGCCACATAAAGCACCACCACATCTTGTGGATAATAAAATAAAGCTTGGTTTAAAAATAATTCGGCCTGCCGGGCATCACCCTGCTGGCTATACAATAAAGTTAGGCTTAATAAAGCCCGTCTGTTATCTGGGACTATCCGCAGTAAATTGGTAATATCGTTGATAGCAATATCGATGCGGCCGGCCAGCAGCTGCACCTCCGTCATACCAAAAAGGGCATCTAAATTATTGGGCTGCTGCGCTAAAACTTGCTCAAAGATAGCCCGCGCTTCATCGCCGCGCCCCAAAGCCACATAACTGCGGCCACGCAAAGTTTGAGCCTGTACCGAACGGCTTAACCTATCGTGGGCATTAAGCTGGCTGATAGCTTCGTGATACTCGCCTAAATAAAAATTAGCCGCCGCTAAAGCCAATAAAGCCGAAGCATAGCTGGGGTTAATAGCTAAAGCGCTTCTAAAATTTTCGGCGGCCTCAAAGTAATTTTGCGCACTAAAGGCATTCTGCCCTTGCTCATAATAAATAATAGCACTTTGGGCTACCGCTAAATTGGGCAGCAAAAATATTAACGCTAATAATAAAGAAAGTTTAATTTTCAACTTTATCCTCATGCATAACCACTTTAATACTACGAATAATATGGCCGTCTAGCCGTTCTACAATAAAATCGCTATTATTGTAGCTCACTTTTTGATACAAATTGGGCACCGTACCCAATAAATTAAAGACAAAACCACCTAAGGTATCTATATCTTCGTTAGGCAAATTTAAAGCCAGCTCTTCGTTTACTTCGTCCACATTTAAGCGGCCATCACATAAATATTCGTTATCGCCCAGTTTAATAATAGCCTCTTCTTCGTCATCAAATTCATCTTGAATATCGCCAATAATACGCTCTATAATATCTTCCATGCATAAAATACCCGAAACCCCGCCGTATTCATCTATCACCACCGCAATATGTACGTGCTTTTTTTTAAAATCGCTTAGCAGGCTATCCAGCTTTTTACTCTCGGGCACAAAAAAAGGTTTGCGCATTACGGCAGGTACATTAAAATTTTCGGCATTTTTGAGGTAACCTAACAGCTCTTTAATGTATAAAATACCTGTAACATTATCGATAGTTTCTTTATACACCGGGTAACGCGAGTGGCCGCTCATTTGCGCTTTAGCTAATACTTGCTCAAAGTTATCGCTTTCGCTTACAAAAATGGTATCTACACGCGGCACCATTACCTCTTTAGCGGTAGTTTCGTCTAAGGTAATAATACCTTCCAGCATGGCCAGCTCTTCTTCATCAAGCTGCTCTTCCATTAAGTCTTCTTTTTTTTCTTTTTTAAAAAAACCCATAATTACTCGGCTAAAGCCGATTGCTTTTTTCTCCTTAACCAATAACTTTTAACTGCCTAAGTAAATCTTCTTGCTTTAATAACATTGGCTCGTTAAAATTATTAGTTTGATGGTTATAGCCTTGCAAATGCAAAAGGCCGTGTATAATTAATCTTTTTAACTCTTCATCATAACTAACCTTAAAATATTCGGCATTTTCGGCTACTTTTTCAACGCTTATGGCAATATCACCCAAATAACCGCTATTAAGCGGCCAATCTGCCAAAAGCCCTTCGTTTTTTTCGTTACCAAAACTTAATACATCGGTAGCTTCATTTTTATTACGATAAGTCAAATTAAGCTTAGCAATAATATCGTTATTAGTAAGCAGCAACGTTAGCTCGCTATCATCACCTACGCCGCACAACTTTAACAGCTGGGTACAAAATTGCAGCAGTTTATTATGGTTTGCCGGCTGGGCAATATCTTGATAATATAACTCTAACATTTTTTAGATGATACACTAAAAGTAAAATAATTACAAGTTAGCGCCCGCTATGAAGAGCGCCATATTAATATGCCTTTGTTACTGCTGCGGCGCTCCCCGGCAAAATATTGGTTGACCTTTTAAGAAATTTGCCTTATAATAGAGGCAAGTTGCCACTAATTATAAAGGAGAAATTTAAATGACCGAAATTGATAAAGATAACTTTGATGAGCTGGTAATTAACAGCGGCGCTTTAACTTTGGTAGATTATTTTGGCGATGCCTGCGAGCCATGCAAAGCTTTGCTGCCTCACTTAGAGGCTATGGCCGGCGATTATAACGGTAAAGTTAATTTTTACAAATTTAATACCAGCAAAGCCCGCCGGCTGGCTATCCGCGAAAAAATATTGGGCCTGCCTACTATCTCTATTTACCATAACGGTACTAAAGTTAAAGAACTTACTAAAGAAGAGGCTACGCCAGATGCCATTAAAGCTATGGTTGATAGTATGCTGTAACTATGCTGAGTAATTTACTTAACGAGCGGCAAGTTACTTTTATTAATGCCAGCAATAAAGCTGCCGTTTTAAAGCAGCTGGTTAGTTATAGCTGCCATACTATACCCTATATGAAGAACTTTGAAGATGAATTTACAGCGGCTATCTTTAAGCGCGAAGAGGTAGTATCTACCGCACTGGGGTTAGGGGTAGCCATTCCGCACGCTAAGTTAAATTTTATGACCCAGCCATTTATAACGATAGGCCATTTAAGGCCGGCCGTCGATTGGGACAGCCTAGACGAAATAGCCGTTTTTTTAGTATTTATGATTGGTTGCCACCCCGATAAACAAAGCGAATACCTTTATATTATACGCGATTTAGTAAAGATTATCCGTCAAAGGGCCACCTTAAAAGAACTGGAACGAGCTAAAGATGAAGCAGAAATTATTACTATTTTACGAAAAAAACTTTAAAGGCACTATTTGGCCTTTAATTTTAGTAGTTGTTTTTGCTGTATTTATCTTTTTAAATTTACTTTCTATCACCAGTTACCGCGTGGTAGACCAATCGATGGAGCCAACTTTACGCGCCGGGCAAATTATTTTGGTTAAGCGTAACTTTTTTAGGCCGCTACCTCTTAACGAAGGCGATTTAATTGTTTACCGTAACAGTAATAGCTATGTTATTAAACGGCTGTTTTTAAACGAAAACAGCCCTATAGTTATGGATAACGGCTTTTTATTTAACCATAGCGGCGAGGCTATCTTGCTTACGCCTTTTACTTACCAACTGCTTAGTAATTTAACGGTTATGCCTCATAATCAATTTTTTTTTGTGGGCGATAACCGAGCCCTTAGCCGCGATTCGCGCTATTACGGTTTTGTTAGCCGCCAGCAAATTGTGGGGCGGGTTTTTTTTATTTTTTCGCCGCGTTAAAGAGTGTTCCTTTACAATGACAAAATTCTCTGTTACTGCGGGCGAACGTATCGGCCCATCTTTTAGGTAATAAAATACCGGCCTTAAAAGATTAACCGCTGCAATGCCGAAAATTTAATTATGTTTCGTTTTGTTAAGCTTTCTTTTGTCAAAAATCGCCGTAAGTTAATCGTTGTAGGCGGTTTTGTTTTAGCTTTTTTAATTTTATTCTTTAGGTTTAGTTACCTTGCTTTAGGCAACAATGTCAACCGGCAAACCGTTAATATCCCCGTTGTGCAGCGCGGGGCAATTTTAGATAGGCACGGCCGGTTATTAGCCGAACAGCTGCCAAGTTTTACTATCTCTTTATGGTTACCAGAGCTGCGCAGCGCCATTAGGGGCGAAAGCAGTGAAGAGCTGGAGCTAAGATTAAGGCAAACCGCAACGGCCTTTAGTTTATTAACGTTAATACCGGCCGATGAACTTTATAACCGTATAAATAGTAACGGTAACAATTTAATTTTAGCCAGACGGGTAGATGTTAATTTACGCAACCAATTTATCGAGGTAGCTCACCGTTTTAATATTAGCGGCCTGCGTATAGAAAGTGAGTTTATCCGGTTTTATCCGGCCGGTAGTTTAGCGGCTAATTTATTAGGTTATGTTAATTACGATAATCACGGCGGAGCTGGTATCGAATTTAGTTTTGAAAGTTTACTTTCGCCGGCCGTTATCGGCGGCAGCCGCCCGATGGTCAGCGGCAGTTCTATCGAGCTAACCATCGATGCCGGCCTGCAAGGCATAGTAGAAAACCGTGTTAAGCAATCTTTTATGACCCACAACGCCCGCTCGGCCGTAGCCGTTATTGCCGATGCCAATACGGGGGCTATTTTAAGTTTTGTTAGCCTACCCACCTTTGACAGCAATTTGTTTCATTTAGCCACTAATGACGAGCGTTTTAACCGCGTAAGCGGTGAAGCTTTTGAGCCCGGCAGTACTTTTAAGGTGTTTAGTTTAGCCGCTATTATGGATGCCGGCTTAGTTAATCCCACCGAGCTCTTTTTTTGCGGCGGTGTTTACGAGCATACACTCCCCAACGGCGAACGGATAACCATTCGCTGCGCTAATAATCAGGGACACGGCTGGCAAAATATCGAACAAATTCTTTCTAATAGTTGCAATGTTGGTACAGCTCAAATTAGCGAGAAGATAGGAAGTATTGCTTTGCACCGCTACCTCACCGATTTTGGTTTTGGCCGTCCTACAGGGCTGCCTTTAGCCGGCGAAACGGCCGGTTTATTGGCTAACCCGCGTAATTGGTCGGTACGCAGTAAGCCAACTATCGCCATTGGCCAAGAAGTAGCGGCTTCGGCGATACAAATTATTCAGGCCGCTACCGTTTTTTCTAATAACGGTGAAATGCTTAGACCGCAAATAATTAACCGTATTATTGATGGCGAAGGAGTCGTTACCCGCAACTTTGAACGCGAGGTAATACGCCGGGTAGTAGAGCCGCAAACAGCGGCCTCTATGCTAACTATGTTAAGACACGGCGTAACCGATGGTATCGCCCGCCGCACTTTAGTAGAGGGGCTGGAGGTAGGGGCTAAAACCGGTACCAGCCAAATTTTTGATTTTGATTTAGGCACTTATAGCAGGCACGAGCATATCGCCAGCGCCCTAGCTTTTGTACCGGCTATTAATCCGGAGTTTATTATTTATATAGCCATAGATAGGCCAACGGCCACTACCTTTTGGGGCGCTACCGTTGTGGCCCCGTTAGTGAGAGAAGTTATCTTAGATTTAATCCCTTTTGCCGGCCTTAATGCCAATGGAGTGGCACACCATATTTTACCGCGCGAAATTACCATTAATAGGCCGGTTTTAGCGGCTAGGCGCAGCTACCTGCCCGATTTTACCAGTTTTAACAGCGTAAACAATATCTTAGCTTTTGGCCAGCACCATAATATTAATATTGTTTTGCATAACCATAATTTAGGCGGCCAAATAGTGGGGCAGTTCCCGCCGGCCGGTACCATATTAGCCCCTAATACCAGCGTGGCTATTTACTTTAGCGAAGATAGCTTACCGCTTAGTTAGCCCTAAGTACTTAAAGGCTTAACTTTAAAAAAAGCGGCCAATTACCGGAGATAATTTTGTTTAAATAGTGATTACCTACTTTAACTCTCCCCAATTATTTGCGCTGCTTACACTCACACCAATCGTCATTGGTATGGGTAAAGTAAGCGGTACAGCCGTCATTACCTCTTTCATTAAGTTAATGGTAACTGCTTCTTCGGCAAGGCCGGCCTCAACAATAATCTCGTCATGCACTTGCAGTAAAAGCTTGCTTGGTAAGTTTTTAGCTTTTAGCTCTTTATCCAGCTTAATCATGGCCAGCTTAACAATATCGGCGGCGCTGCCTTGCACTACGGTGTTAATGGCCATACGTTCGCCCATACTTCTTTCGTTATTATTACGGCTAAATAAAAAAGGTATCGGTCTAAAACGCCCCATAATGGTGTGTACGCCGCCCAGTTCTTCGGCCTTAAGTAAAGTTTCGCCCATAAAACTTTTTACTTTATTGTAGGTGGTAAAATAATTATCGATGTAACTTTGCGCCTCTTTACGGCTAATTTTAAGTTCGTTACTAAGCCTAAAAGCCGACATACCGTAAACCACACCAAAGTTAATGGCCTTAGCTACGCTGCGCTGACCGGCGGTAATTTCGGCGGGGGTTAAACCAAAGATAAAGGCCGCCGTTTCGCGGTGCAGGTCGCGTCCTGCCTTAAAAACTTCAATCATACGTTCATCGCCAGCAAGGTAAGCTAAAGCTACCAGCTCTATCTGGCTGTAGTCGGCGCTAATTAATTTGTTGCCGGTAGCGGCCTCAAAGGCGGTGCGGATACGCCGGCCGTTATCTTCGCGCACCGGAATATTTTGCAAATTAGGGTTACGGCTGGCCAGCCGCCCCGTTGCCGCCCCCGTTTGGATAAAATCGGTATGAATTTTGCCGTTACTATCGCTTTCTTTAGGCAATGCATCTACATAAGTGGTTTTAAGTTTAATAAGTGTACGGTATTTAAGCATTTGGCGGGCAATTTCATGCTGCGGGGCCAGCTCTTCCAGCACATTAACATCGGTGCTGCGTTTTTTAACTTCGGGCAATTTAAGTTTATCAAAAAGCACCTCTGCCAGCTGTTTAGGCGACTGTAAATTAAAATTTACATCGGCCAAATTGCAGATAACTTCTTCTAGTTTAGTTAGTTCGCCGGTAAGTTCGCCGCCAAAACTATTTAAAGCCTGCACATTAAGCTGAATACCGGTTAGCTCCATCTCGGCAAGGATAGTCAGCAAGGGCATTTCTATATCATAAAAAACTTTAGTAAGTTTATGCTCCTCGATAAGCGGCTTAAGTTTATGATAAAGCTTAAAGGTAATGTCGGCGTCTTCGGCGGCATAGATGGCGGCCTCTGCCAGCGGCACTTCGTTAAAAGTGGCTTTTTTAGGTACCACTTCTTCAAATTTGATGGTTTTATAGGCCAAATAACGTTCGGCTAAATAATCCATACCTACCGCTCCTTCGGTGTCCAGCAGCCAAGCGGCCAACATGGTATCAAAGTAAGGTTGAATGGTTATGCCAAATTTTTTGGTAATTTTATAATCAAATTTGATATTTTGGCCAATTAACTTTAACTTGGGGTTTTCCAGCAAAGGCTTTAAGATGGCCAGTAAATCATCGGCGTTATAACTTAAGGCATTAGGCGCTTTTAAAGGAATATAAACGGCCTCATTCTCGGCATAACAAAAACTAAAACCCACCACCTTAGCGGTGTGGCTTAAGCCGTCGGTTTCGGTATCAAAGGCCATTAAGGTGGCCTCTGCGGCTTTAGCTGCCCATTTTTGTATCTTATCAAGGCTATCTAATAACTGATAACTTTGCTTAGCCCCATCGTAACTCGTCAGCCGGTTGGGCATGGCAAAAAGTAAGGGATTATTTTTAACTTCTTTTTTTGGTTTAGCTTCGGGTTGATTAATAACCGGGCCGGCTAAAGTGGGGTTAGCCAGCTCTTTCCGGCAAGCCTCCACTAAACTGGGGATACCGGCTCTTTCAAATATTTCTATGGCTGCTCCATAATTAGGAACCGTTTTTAAAGCGTCTTCGCTCAAATTTGGCAGCGGCACATCTTCTTTTAACGTAGCCAGCAAATAACTTAAATAGGCGTTATCTTTTTGAGCCGCCAGCTTGGTTTGCACACCGGCCGGTGTTATTTGGTTAATATATTTATAAATTTCATCTAAATTTTCATAACTTTGCAAGAGTTTTTCGGCGGCTTTAGGCCCTAAACCGGCCACACCGGGAATATTATCGCTGCTATCGCCCACAATGGCTAAATAATCGCGTATTTGGCCGGCTTTTACCTGTTTTTCTTCGTAAACCTTAGCGCTATCGTAAAGGGTAAACCCTTTGCTGCCGGGCCGCAGCATAGTAACATAATCATCATCTATTAACTGCATTAAGTCTTTATCACTGCTAACAATAACGGTTTTTTTACCTGCTTTTTTACGGCTTAAAGCAACGGTGGCAATTACATCGTCGGCCTCGTAACCCTCTACGCGTACGCTTTGCAAATTTAAAGCCGCCAATAACTCCTCGATGATAGCCGTTTGGCTATGTAAATCGGCCGGCGCCTTTTGGCGGTTAGCTTTATATTCGGGATAAAGGTTGTACCTAAAATTTTTTTCTTTACAATCCAAAGCTACCATAAAGTGGCTGGGCCGCTGCTCCTTAAAAAAAGCAAAAAGCGAGCGGTAAAAAGCCAATATGGCCGCCACATTTTCGCCCGCCGCATTGTTAAGCGGCCGCCCCGAAAAAGCGTAATAACTGCGGTAAACTAAACCGTAACCATCTAAAATATATAAAGCCTGCATAAAAATAGTTTAGCAGAGATTGATGATAATTGCTAGGATAAAATTAAGAATTAAAAACTAAAAATTAATAACCGGTATCTTCCAATGATTAATTCTTACTTTTTAATTATTAATTTTAAAGTGTAGCTATAGCCCTCCGAAAGTTGTGTACTAAGGAGATTAACTATGCCCAATCAATTAAACCACGCCGTAAAAAT
>Ga0131853_10007361_pt1 | contig 19906 bp, 15 predicted proteins | sample TergutLab28metaG_FD_92764 | JGI IMG/M metagenome (GOLD analysis project Ga0131853, IMG submission 92764) | Labiotermes labralis P1 segment gut microbial communities from Petit-Saut dam, French Guiana - Lab288 P1 (version 2) (version 2) | ecosystem: Host-associated > Arthropoda: Insects >... | reverse complement strand
TATTTTTTAAATTATTATATTTTTTTTTTTTTTTTAAATGTCTTGGAATTTATCATTGGCCCGAAATTAAAAATATTTTTTATTTTTTTTTTTTTTTTTTTGGGGGTTTTTTTTTTTTTTTTTCCCCATTTCTTTTCTGGCGCAGGGGTACATTGGGCTGATATGGCCGACGGAAGGGATACCACTTGTCTCAAAAAAAAAAAAAAGGAACTGCACAACCTGTACCGCAGAGGGCACCACGGCTGGAATTGGCTGAGGACCAAGAAGACCCTGGCCTTCTTCCATCCGTGTAGCCCTGTTGCTTGTGTTTGGAATAATTTACAAAACGTCTGCAGTAGAGGAGACTTAACGGCCCAAAAGTGCGGAGATTCTGTGTATTGTTCCGTGGTTTTTGCCATAACGAATTTATGCCGTTCATTGTTCCGGGATTTGTGTTAGGTAACTCTACATTAAGCTCTGTTGCGATCCTTATTCATACTGCTATACTTGGTAGATCTTAACCTGAAAGCTCTCTGTTATTCACCCCCTTGTTGAAAGACCGGATTTTAAACTTCTGAAGTCATGTAAAGTATACCATTCGCCGTGACGTACTGTAGGGTACACCACCGGCAGCTGATGGGAAGAATTATCTTTGTGTCCGTCGTAGTGTAGTGTTTGGAGAGTTTATATCATGTTAAATTAATTTTTTAAGAAGAGTGTCAGTCATTTCACGGGTTCTCATAAATAACCCATATTCAGTTACGCTGTAGAGGCAGAATATGATGAAGAACCAGTACATACTTTGATGATATAATGTGAACAGTTTTACAGGTCCTTCACCAATTCTTACAGACCAACAATGAGTGCAATCAGTCGGTGGGGCCTACCTGTATCCTGTTACATCATTGTAATGAGAAATGAAAGTGCTGGGAATGGTTTTAAGCGTATGTGGAAGCCAGCAAAGTGCGTTAACTACGAGACTTTGCAATTTTTGGATGACACTTGCGCGCGGGGCACTGTGGAGAGATTATCCATCCATCCATGTGTGTATCCTCCTATATGTCTGTGGTTTATTAAATGATGCTATCAGTAGCGCTGACTTAATAGTGTTGAATGGTACTGTTATTCATGAATAATGAATTTGTAATGACGTCGAAAAAAGTGGTCAGGGCCAAAATTCATGTGATGAGAAAGAAAATGGCACGAAACCTCACTCAGGATGGTTAGTGAACTGGATGTGATGTGAACTGTGGGCATCTTCTGAACACAACCAATGTTGTTATGCATGTCTTGGGGTTCAGTACAGCTGAATGTATTTATTTAATGATCCATTCTTTACGTTACATGCACGGTATGAGGCTGGCACAGGGGTGCTTTGTTGAGATCTGAGTCTTGTGGGGTATGACACTGTCATTTGCCAGTCACCAGTGTGTGTGAACAACCCACTGCTACCATCTTATGGGTCTAAGTGGTCATCCAGGATGACTTTCAGCTATTTACTAATCTACACCTCGTCATACCCTAAAAGGTTCTGTGCTTCTATTTCTACTTAACTTAGTTTGCAAACTGTAATTGCATGAATTTCTTTTGGTTCTCTTCCTTGTTTTGAACCACTGTTCTGCACAGGGTGCATGTGGGATGTGGCACATGTGGGAGATAAGAGAAGTGCATACATGGTGTTGGTGGGGAGATCTGAGGGAAAGAGACCACTTTCTTCAAGACCTAGGCGTAGATGGGAGGATAATATTAGAATGGATTTTCAAGACGTGAGATGGGTTGGCATGGACTGGGTTGGTCTGGTTCCAGGATAGGGACATGTAGTGGGAACTTGTAAATGCAGTAATGAACCTTTCAGGTTCCATAAAGGCAGAGAATTTCTTGATTAGCTGAGAACCGATTAGCTTCTCAGGAAGGACCGTGCTGCATGGAGGTGGTTGGTTGGGTTGGTTGGTTGGTCAGTCCTGCAGAGGGTTTTCACTAGCAGCAGTGCCAATTCAGTATACTCCATAAGTGAGCACTTTATATTTTTCATAAAACCTGTTATTTATCTCCTACTACTCATATTTTTAGTTACACATTTTACCTATTGATACATTGCAATGTTTTAATATTCCATTATATCTTGGTATGAATATATTATTTCAGTTTTGAATATTAGTGTAAAGGAGAGGCCTCTTCCTTAATTTTGCCTTTCATATTGTTGTAATATTGCCTGATGACCTAAATTGTCAGGCGAAACATGTCGCGTATGTGAGAAATAAATGAATGCCAGAACGTTTATGATCTTACATTAGTCGGATACCTATAGAAGACACTATTTATGCGAGAAGTTTATATAATTGGGATGTGTCATTAGAGAAGGACCTGCAGAAACTTGTGGTCTTTCAAGAGCACCCTTTCAAAAGCATTGTATTCAGTGACTTAAGTTCCAGTTGATAGGTGACATTTACAGGTTACATTGTAATGATGACATTGTGTTTTTGCAGGATCTTGTTAAGAGCCACCTCATGTTTGCTGTCCGGGAAGAAGTTGAGGTGTTGAAGGAGAAGATTGCAGAGCTGATGGATAGGATCAACCAGCTGGAGCTTGAAAACACTATACTAAAGGCTCATGCAACCCAGGAGACACTAGCGCAACTAGGTGGCAGCACTGCACAGCAAGGCAGCAAGAATCAGCAGTCCCAGCAGCCCCCAAATGGCTCCTTGCCGTAACTCCATTCCCAAGATTCTATGCGCATGTGTCGGACTGTGATGTATAACCACTGTTTAGAGCGTAATGGAATTACGGCAGTGTTACCAGTGTTACACATGCTTCAGTCACTGTATTTGCGTAACCTCCACATCATGAAACCTGAATGGGAACTGATTGGCAGAAGTCAGTTGTGCTGTTGGTGCTATTATTTGTTGTGGAGTGCCATCCTGATAGTCATGGCCATGTTTTTCTCTTTCCTGGAACCAGCTGGAATGAGTAGGCACTTAGAGCAGGGTAGTTTGTAGAGATCTAGTCCAATTGCCATATTATGTGGCTACTATCATGAAAGCTTCAGTAATAAGATTGTTTTTATTACTGTAGCACAATTTTAAATTAACCTGCTTTACTGCCAAGCTGTGAAGATATTTTTCAAGTCAGAAATGCATACAACAAAAACCAAGATAAAAGTAGAGAGTTCCCTACATGTTTGTGCCATCTCTGTATATATGTCTGATTGACATGCAATGAAAGGAGCCCTCTGTTTGCCAGCCAAATCTCATTTTGCCTTGTCTGCTCAGTTGATAGGTGGCAGAGAAAATGTGTATCCTGTATTCATTGTGTACCAACACACTGCCACACCATTTTGACATGTGGTGACTGAAGAACTGCTACTGCCTTGTGGACAGGAGTTATACCTGCTGGCAGTGTGCGAACTTAGTGAAGCTGTTGTGTTTTGACTTGATTTTTAGAATAAAAGTCTCTGGACATAACCATGCTTGCAATTTTAGTTTTTTGCTGCCTAGTATGTCTCACTTCATTTGTGGAACTGCAGAATTTTGTAGAAAGGCATTTCCTCTGCCATCAAACTGTCGCACATGTACCTATAAATGAGCTTTCTTGGATAACCAGCTTTTTCCATTGCATATTATGCAAATTGAAACTATTTTGCCATAGCTTAAAGAATGTGTGTGATTGTTGCAAATTAAGTGATGTAATTGCTGTTGGTATGTTGGCGAGTTACTTACATCTATCTTTCATTGTATGGTATTATTTTAGGCATAATCTGATCACTTAAATGTGATGGTGCAGCCATAGAACTACACAGCAGAAGTGCATCATATCCATAGCAGAATAAGTTGTCAAGACCCTAGACAATGTCTGTATGTAAGGATATAATGGCTAATACACTGAATTGCTGTTAGAGTAGGTTTTGTGGTGTGAATCTGTTGACACACGTTTTAGTAGTTAATGTCATTACACTGTTACAGCTTGAGCAGAGGGATGTTTTGTTAGACTCAAGCGTTCTCAGGCACATAATTTTGTACTTTGTATCTCAAGTGCTTTGGGCTGTCACATGTCAATGCATATTTTATGAAACGAAATCATATCTAGGATGTAATGTGACTGGCTTTGCAATAACAGTGAATTGTAACTCTCATACAGTAAGCCTAATGCTTTGGTGCTGTGCAAGAATTGAATGACAGCTACAAGAGAGAGATCTGTGCACAAGATATGAATTGGACCTGTTGTTCTAATTGTTCGGTAGACTGATTTCATCAGACCTAGGAGGACTTTCACATTGTTTCATTTGTAAAGAGAAGAATGTGAGCATCTAATTCCTCTGAGAACTTAAGTTTAATTGGAAGTATTACCAAGAGCTTGTCAGACATGGACAGATCAGCCTAAGGACTTACATTTTAGTTATGGCACAGTGAAGTTTGTAATGTATTACGTTGTCCTGTGATACTGACACTTTTGTTGTTGTTGTTGTTGTTGTTGTGGTGCCATGATATGTTCCTTAGAAAATAATGTGTATCGTTAATGCAGCTTGCTTGTAAGGAATACAAGTCTTTATTGAAGATGCATTGTTATTTTGAAATGACTTTAATTCTTAGGGCTTCTAATGTGGAGTGTGTCTGGAGTATTTAATAAGTAATGTAGACCATGGGAGACCCAGTATGATATAATATCTGGGCATATTCAGTATTTTGCCCTTTCCTTCTTAATGTTACTGGACAAAAGAGATAGGAAAAAGTCCATAATGGCTGTGCTAATTGAACATATGTTAGTTTTTTAAATATAAATATGTATAGATTTAATACATAAATGTTTCACTGCTTGTAATTAGATCAAATGCATAAAGACTTTTGAAAAGTATGCCTCTAATTTTTGGAGCTGCACTTTTTCTTTAATTTGCCAAGCCACAGGTGAGTTCCTTTGATCATTTCCACATGAATCAATAGAATCAGCTCCTTTGCATTGTAATGAACACAGAATTCACACCTACACACATATCAGAATACATAGGTGGGAGGAGTTAGTAAAGAGAAAATAATATCAATTCTAATGTTTATGGACAAAACAGTGTCTTTTTTTAATGTCAACAGTTTGCATAAGGTATGTGAAATTTGTTGTAGGCAAAAGGCAAAGATACTGACAGTGACAGATAAAAATATGCAACTTTTCTCCTGCATCCAGGTGGCTGTCAGAGATTGTATGTTATATGCTGCTTCATCCTGCAAAGTACTGAAATGTTTTTTTTTGGTTAGTGAAAGTAATAAGTCCAGACTATTAGTGTGAATTTAAAAATTTCAGTAGATTCAGTTGGAAAGTGCGTTGTAGGTATTTGGTGGTTGCTGTAACTACTGCCAACTGCAGTTTTGTGTCTGTGTATATCCCTGTTAAGCAGCATGGATTTGCAGGTTGCATGTTATGTACGTGAAAGACAAATGGAATATATTGGTGCTGATCGTGCACGACACACCTTAATATACAGAAATGTGGCTTGGTTGTAAGTTATATGCTGTGTAAATAGTTTAATTTATTGAGCCGTGTATTTCTGATGCAGTTTATGGTTGGAGGAGTCCATGCCTGAAGGAATGATGTGAATCTGACATCGCAAAAGTAAACTTGTGGCTAGTTCTTCCATTGAGTGGAATTTGTTGCATGTACATTTTTCATGTCAGTTGATTACAGATGGAACTCTTTTAACAGGCACATAAGAGCATATAGAGTAATATATTTTGCATTACTGAACTGGAGTGGATATGTGGTAGGTAACCGTCATTAGCATGAATGGGTGTGTGTGTGGTTATTGTACATTGTATATAAGATGGATATTGTATTGGCAGCCATGTTAAATGAAGAGAAATGGTCTGATATCTAGTTAATGTGTATATATATGGACTGGAATGAACTATAATATGTCAGAATGAATCACTTTAACTTAATTTGCGCTGTAAAGCGAAGAGAGGCTTAGGATATTATGGTTCCTTATCCTTGTAAGCATAAGAAAATAAAAAGTCATTATTTGATTTGACAGTGCTCTAGTTATTCAACACGAAAGTGTTCCATGTCCCACTGTTCTGATTTTTATGTTGTTCATCCCATTGTGCATTTATACATGAACACAAAAACCAGTCAGGCACAGCTTATATATTTTAAACTTTTTTAAAATTTACTTAGTTCTCAAGTGTTACTGCTGTTCATGTATAATGTTGATACATCCATGCATGTCCTTGTTGCACAGATAGCATTTTAAGATACAGTAAGAACATTCACTTAAACCTCTTAGGCACAAAGAAGTTTCCTCCACATTTTGCAGGTTTTATACCCAGTTTTAGATGTCTGGCAACAGTGGTTGAGGAGGTTGTGTTGTTAATATTAATGTGATTGCCAATGTTGTTTTACATTATGTAAAATAAATACATTGTTAGCATTCCATAGGTTTCAAAGACTGCCAAGCAAGTAATTCTTGTGTGGGAATGTTTGCACATACATATGCTGATAATGGTGAATGTGAAAGACAAAATGAAGGGGCTATAATATTTGGCCACTTTGTTGAAAATTTAACACAAAAAAGGCGTGCACAGTGAGAATATATCACACATTATATCCTCGGGACAAATTATGACTAGAGAGATCAGGGCAGTGCAGGATTTGCATGAGGAGTGTGTAAGTCATTCAGCTCGGTGCAAAGTGAAGTAGGGCTACAACACGTTGGGCATAGCTTTTGACCAAACAGGTTTGTGTAATGGTGTTAATGGTCTGCATTTGTAATTGGGAATTTCTGGTTTGAATTTTGGCATGGTCATTCTTCATCCTACAGGTATTTTGTGGGTTCCCACGGTACTGTATTCATTATCCGGAGTGAAGTGGCTGGGGCATGATTGTGATCACTCACCTCGGTATATCACTGGGGTTAAGAATGAGTGGAGCTATATCTCTACTTCCCTCTGTAATGTGGGCAATGACAACTTTGTATTTTTTGTGCCATATTACCACCAGGCAAATGCTAGGAAATAACCTTCATTGGGTTGTGAGCACTTCTGTAATTTGTTGCAGCTTGTCATAGCCCTTGACACTTCAACCTCAACCCTAAACTGGCAGCATTATAAAGTATCCTGCGTTGTGATATGGGTGGGAAACCTCATTGTATTTTAATTTAGTCAGGTTTGAGGAAATGGTAAATTCTGTAGGATTTTTAAAAATGTTTTTGTTACTGCCTTTTATTATGCAATAAAGTTCAGCAAGGATGAGATAGGTTGGGTGTATTCTGGGCATCATGGGAGTGAGGAGCGATGCATATAGGATTTTGGTTGGAAACCGTGGTAGAGTGGTGCAAAATTCTGAACATATATGAGAGGATATGATGAACGTGAATAGTAAATAAGTACGATAAGAGTGTGTCATAACAAGGGCCAGTAATGACCCCTTTTAAATAATGTAAGAAATCTACGTCCTACATGAGAACGGTCGTATTCGCCATGGATCGGAGCTCCGTATTCACTGATGTAAAGATCACGGATGTCAGAGAAGAGAAGTTTCGCCCATTGACCTATAGATGGCATGAACATCCGTTCTCAGTATAGCCAACATCGAAACATAGCATTTATGTCCACTATGTTCACCTCACTACTTAAAGGATAATAATGTGTCCGTATGCTTGTCTTTTAAAAATATCTGAACTTTTCCATACAGTCGTAAACAAATAAAACTCAAGAGATTTAGGACAGGAATCACATGAATTGCAGGAAGCGTGCGAAACCAGCCATGTTAATATCATGGCCGACGTGGCGGTTGTTGACATCAGGAAAGTACAGAACAAATTATTAGAATGGGAGCAACCGGACAGACCTTTGGCTCCTCTAAGCACAACACAAAGGGATGCTGTTTTGGATCTATCACAGGAAGTTAATATAAGGCGAATTCCTAGTGACGTAAGTGGAATAAACTGGACTGGTATGATGTCTGCTTTTGGAAAATAACCTCTCAGTGTTATATTTGTTTAGTAATTTTCGTTGCGAAGGTATTCAGAACAAACATTTGTGATTATTTAAACGGTATAATACAGTGTAGTGCGGACTTTTTATTTGGTACTTTCCAGCTGCCTTTCGGTGAGGATGATGATGATGTACCACTGTCACTACCTCATTGTAGCCAGGAAAGTGAAATGCCTTGTAATGATCTAGCCCAAAGCTTTGTTAATCTAGAACTTGGCCGGGTTAAAATTGAAACCACGCAACAGGTAACTTTACATGTATATATGCACGTTTGTAAAGCTGTTATTTGTTAGACTTAACTTTGGCCAGTGTATTTATGAAACTTTGTTTGGCAGTTCTTGTCTTGGTATTCCCGTGTTGAAGAAGAACTCCTGCAGGCAGAAGATGTTCGATTCACAGACTACTGGCGCCAGCTGGCTGACCGAAGAGATGAATGTGCTGTTCTTCTGACACAAGTATGTTCTGTGAAAATGTGATATATTTACATTTGACCATCCCTGGGTTTAATAGACTCTGTTCCAACAGCAAATGGGCATTGGCTCAGAATACTTGAGATGCTAGGCACATTGCATGTGGTGACTGTCATGCTAGCAGTAGTGGATGGCACATTGTCTTTAAGCTGGTATGTCTTAAACGTCTGATGACACAACTGACAATGTATGAAATCCATATGTTCTGTAGTTGTTGATAATTCAGTTTTTTTAAAATAATTTCCATCTTAATAAATAGGTTGGTTCAACAGTAGCATGCCAAACTTGCATTCAGAGAGTCTTCATTCTTCTTCATCAGGCAGTACAACTTCACTGTTTGAAAGTTTTGGTTTATCAACTACTTCCTTCCTTTTCATAACCCAATGCTGGGTGCATTATGTCCATTTATTTATTTTCATAATGCTTAAATCTTCTTTTATATTGTTTTCCCATCTAATTTTTGGTCTTCCTGGCAATCCTGTAGATATCAGTTGTCTGTCATATAATTTTTTTACTATCCTATCTTTTGTTATTTGGTGTGCATGGCCAAACCTGCTTAATCTTTTGGCCTTAATGTAGTTAATTACATTCTCATTTCTAATTAGGGTATCTAATTCATCATTAGTTTTAATTCTTAATGTGCCATCTCTGTCCTTTGTAGGTCTGAATATTCTTCTTAATGTCTTTCTTTCAGTTATTAACAATTTTCTTTTCATAGTTTCTTAGGTACCCATGTTTCACTGGCGTGTGTTATCGCACATCTTGTCATAGTCCAACATAACTTTCATTTGTCTTTCTTTGATACTAGTTTGCTTTTAAATATTTTTGATTGCCCATTGCAGTTTCTTTAATATCTACTTCACTGGAATTATTTCCATTGAAAATTGATCCTTGATAATTATAGAGCTTTACTAGTTCTAAATCTTTGGAATTGATATCTATATTATTTAGACAAATTTTTTTTCTTTCAACATCTTAAGTATTTAATTTTTTGCTCATTGACAATTAATCCAAAATGTACCGATTCATTCTTAATTTTTGAAATGTACCAGTGAATGATTGTTTTGTTCTGGTAGTTATCAATATGTAATTAGCATGGGCAGAACACTTTTAGAAACTTTAGATATATTTCCTCTTAAGTCTAGTTGCTTGAAAACTACAGCTATTACTACACTATATGAAGTTGCAGATGGACGATCTCCTTGTTGTACTCCAGATTCTAGTTTAAACTTTTCTGTATATTTATTGTTGATCTTAGCTCTTGCTCTAGTATCGATTAGAATTAACTTTATTTATTTATTTAATTTTATAATTCAAATGATCCACTATTGTGGATATAGAACTTGTCATTATTCTAGGAATAGGAAACAGTCAACACAGGTATAACAACTACTACACAATGTACATACAAAACTGATACGTAACATGATTAAAAGAGTCTATAGTTATTTAGACATAATTACGAGATCATTTAAACATAACAACCAAGATCACTCCTAGAGGTCCAGTCAAAATATTCTTCAAGTGTATAAAATGAACCCACTGAAAGAAACCTTTTGAGAGTTAGCTTGAATTGTTTCACATCCCGAAATAAATTCTTAATATTTCGAGGAAGGTAATTGAATATTTTTATTCCTGAATAATAAATTCCTTTTTTATGTTTCATCAGTCTTGTTAACGGAGGATGTAGGTCAGACCTATGTCGGGTTCTAATTGAGTGAACATCGGAGTTTATTGTAAATTCATGTATATTATTAACTACAAACAATAGTATTGACAATATGTACTGCAAGTACAGCAGAAGGATATTTAGCTTTTTAAACAACTTGCGACATGACACTCTATTGTCTACCTTCGTAATAATTCTTATTACTCTTTTTTGCAATTTAAAAATGTTCATACTGTAGGGTGAGCTTCCCCAAAAGACAATACCATAAGTTATGATGGAATGCACGTAAGCAAAATATACTATCCTTAAGTTTTTTGTAGAGATAATTGTTTTCAATAATCTAATTACATGACATGCTGAGTTAAGTTTAGAACTTAACTGTTCAATATGTAAGTTCCAGGATAGTATACTATCCAAGGTAAGTCCAAGAAATCTTGTACTTAACGTATTCGTAATAGGTTTACCTTTGTAACTAAGTTGTATGTCTATGAGAAACTTTGATTTTGTAGAGAAGTGCATATAGTATGTTTTATTGAAATTTAATACTAATAAATTTGTTTGGAATGAATTGCTTATTTTCTCAATTACTGCATTAATTTCCTCCTTAAAAGCTGAAATTTTCGGATGGGTAATAATTATATTAGTGTCATCTGCAAATATAGTAGGTTTAGATATATGCGTATCGTTTATTATGCCCGGCAAATCATTAATATAGAGAAGAAAGAATAAGGGGCCAAGAACCGAACCCTGTGGTACTCCTTGTTTTACTTTTTCCCATTCAGAGAAATGATTATTTGAATATGTATTCTTTATTCTCACTCTTTGATATCTGTCATTTAAGTATGATTTTATTAGATTCTTTGCTTTACCTGTAATACCATAGGACTCTAGTTTAGACAGTAAAATCATTATTAGTCATTTTGCTGGAACTATTGTGCTAAACATTATTCCTATATACAGAGCCAAACCGCTGTGTGTAGTTAACAAATATATTATGCAGATCTATATTATATTCACAGCATTTCAAACATTACTGTAGTTATGAATATATTGTCATTAGTAAATCTATTTGGACAAAATCCCATTTTACATTCTTCCAATTTTTTCCAACCATGTCAGTTAATCTCTTAATAAAATAGCAAATATTTTAGATGCAGTATTAAATAGTGTAATTGGGCTGTAGTTGTTACATTTTAATCTGCCTCCTCTTTTGTGTATTAGACATAAATTTCATTCATTCCAGTGTGTTGGCAGTTGTTTTTTATCCCATATTTTTAAAATTAATTTATATAGTTTCTGGTTCAAATTCTGGGGGTTTATGGTCTGTACCAGCAGCTTTGTTAGATTTTAGTGTATTAATTATAGTGCATATTTCATTTTACTTTTGTGATGACACCTCATAACTGTCTCAACCCAAAAGAAATAAAAAAATAAATCTAACAAAACAAATAGTCATAAACATAAATCTAGAATAAAAACTATATTATCGGCACCACAAACCAATATTTTTGCCTTAAACTATTTAGATAAAACTAAAGCTAAAGAACAGTAACATCTACCTTCAAAATAACTAAATTCAATGGAAAGCAATGCAAGAATGACAACAAGAACTCACGAACATATCCCAAAGAGCAAGAATAAAGACCAGAATAAATAGATCCATGCTGACTGTAAGAATGCAAATAAAGAGTATAAGCAGCACTAAAAAAAAGATTTAATGTCCCATTTGGATTACAAATATTATAAAAATATTCTTTCCATCTTTTCAGTGTTTGCTGTATTATAACATTACCCTCAGAATCTTTACAGTTTGTAGGTCATGGTGACTGTTGCTGATTAAAATATTTTATCTTCTGTAGTTGCATGTACATTAAAGAATGTTATGATTGTTATACTTACCTTTGATCCTTAGTGGACATATTCGTTTATTGTATGGTTCAAATCCTACAATATGCTTCAGTGTTTTCTTTATAACTATAAAGCCACTACCAGTCTGGCCTGTTTCATTAGATCCCCTGCTGTATAATGTATAATTATTTCTTTTGATTAGATGACTTCCACTTCATCTTGTTCCTTGTATTGCAGCTATTTCTAATAGGGTATTTACCATTTGTTCTGCAAATTCTTGCATATTGTCTGGGCTTAAAAGGGTCAATACATTTCTGGTTCCATAATAGATATTATTCATCTTATACCTTAATACTCGCTCTGGTATGCATCCAATAATCCATGTGGCTTCTCCTCATTGAGATTTTTTAGCAGTCAGTTTTTACAGGACTAGGGAACTGGCCTAGTGCCCAGCCCCCACTGCTTTGGAGAACCTAGGATTTTCTCTTAAGGCTTAGCTGTTAGGTCCCAGTTATAGTGTCAGGAACTCACTTTTCGCCCTTGCATGAATTAGCTGTGTCATACACGTTGCCTGGGGACCATGACAAGGACGAGGTTATGCATGCATTGGACTTGGCAGGAATATGTGGATTTCTCAGGTTTTGCTAGTACCATACCTACAGCAAGTAAAGCACCCATGAGACCACTGACTGCCCTTTGGCCCTCACATTCAGGGAGTACCTGCTTGAAATCTAGACAGATGACTGCCATTTTGTTTGAAGTTCTCATAATTTTTTTGCAGTTCCTTTGGGAGAGTTTTATCAAAGCAATTTCTTGAAATATAGTATGTCTGATTCCTTCCACCACCTCCCACCTTACCATCTTAGTTTGTTATGTGCAGTCCTGTATCTCATTCACCTCTGTATTACCTAACATACCTATACTATCATAAACCACTGAATGGGGAACCTGCTGATTTGCTTGCTGAGGCTATCTTTCACACATTTCTGTTCTTTCAGATTGAAGCCTCACTGAAGGATCTCAGTTGCCTCATGGAACAGTATCAAGTGGTTTCGAACAGGACAAAATCCTTGCATCAAGTTAGCGAACAATTACTGGCTGATCAGGTATTGTTATTCTTGCAGGTGTGAGTCTGTATTGTGTTTTTTTTTTGGTTCTGTTTTGACTGTGGGTTTAATTACACTACCAAGGAGATGTGTGTTTGATTGTTTGTATTTTAGAGTTATCTGATTCAGATGTCTATCAGTTTACTTCATATCTTGACTGAAGTTTTGAAAGTTTTTCTCACTTTTGCAACCAAATTCCACAGTAGTCACTTTAAATGGCACAAGCTGCTTATTTACCCCATGTTCATTTAACCATACATAAATATCCTTTCATGTAATGTGATATTGGACAAAAGTTGCAGTTGATAGAAAGTAATTAAATAACCTATGTGGCTTCCTAATTGATCCATACTGTTGTATCATACATGACTGCCTTAGCTTTGTTACCACATACCTTCAAATAGATCCCTGTTGTTTCCTATCCTTGTCTTACCATTTCACATTCACGTTTTACATCTATAGCATGGAATGTAGTTAGTACAGAATATGTACACAGGTTTTTAGATATGTTGTTGGTTTGTGACACTGAATTCTTGTGAGCTGATTTACCAGAATTTCATTGAAATTGTACTACACGTGTGAGATGACTCTTCACCCCAAGTGTGGAGATTACGAGTTTCTCTTGACAAACAAACATACCACAACTGAAGGCTCATCTCAACACATTTATGTGAAATGATTCATGTTTCTGCCAGGATGAGTTTGTTTTGATAAAGTCTGCTCTATTCTTGCATGCATCTAAAGAACCTCGCACGTGATATGTGTCCACCTTGTTTTGTGCGTATTTTCTCACTTGATCTTTCTGGCTTGACACCTGTGTCCCCACTGGTCTTGATGTGAACTCTTACAGAAGTACCAAGTGTTTTATCATGCATCAGTTTAAACTATCCCGAAGAGGCATGTGAACCGTGATTGCTGATCTAACTTGTTTTTTATGTTTTTTTCCCCCCCAGACAAAGTTGCATGGTATATGTGAAGAAGTAGGAAGGAGGCTTCAGAACTTCATGGCTCTGGACTCACTTAATAATCGTCTAGCCTCCCCTACTCTCTCTGTCTCAAGTGAGGCCTTTGTTGACATACTTGACCATTTGGATCAGTGCATTGAGTACATAAGAGATCATGTAAGTGACACACTTTTATGACATGTTTTTAATATTTTGATAATTGGAAGTGTGTATTATTATATAGTTCACATATCAGTTGCATTGCTATCATAATTCTTGCTTTCTTTATCACCAGATCTTTATTTCATAACAAAATTTTACTTTTTGTCATACCAAACATTTTGAAGGTTTGGGGATTTGAAACTGTAACACCTTTCCCCTTCTTTAAATATCGCTTCTGAGTGTACTCTCTTTGTTTATGTATTCTTGAATGTTTTCAGTTGTGCAAAATTTTTGTGTTGTGGTAGAACTATTTTACTTTCAAAGTATTTATTGGAGATGAAAATTGTTGTTTTGTTAGAGCACGTGGAGGGAATCAAGCACATACCTTGCCCGGTTCCGCCACTGCCTCTCTCGTGTCGTGGCCATGATACGTGGTCACATAGTAGAGGCACTAACACATGCTACACAGCAAGTCCTGTCACCAGCAACACATGTTCCCTTAGCTGCAACACATAATACAGCTTTTGCCCTGTGCTATGGCAAATTCCAAGCCTCAGCACCACGTGTCAAGCCACTTCTCACACAAGTTGAAGCCAGAGTCACTCGTAGTCCAGAGTAAGTATTCTGAGTCTAGCCTGTTTCCAGATATAATGCATTATTTTTGTATTCTTCATGCAATTGATATAAACATCATGCTTGCATGTCTTTCAGTCTTCATAATCATGTCCAAAACTACTGGTTTCCTTTTGATGATGTTTGGAATTTCAGAATCTATGTTAAAAGGTGTTCAGTTAATTTAATTCTCTTTTTATCAGGCCATGTTATGACCTCAACTTTACATGCAGTTCGAATGTCACTATATAACATTTTTCAAAAGTAAATTTTTATATCAAAAATATGTACCATATTTCATGTCTTATATGCTGCTGCAAGTGGTAACACACATCCTATAATCAGCAAGGTATTTTTGTGGATTTAATGCCTCAATACCTGGATGTACGATGTAGGGTGATTTGTGGGAATTTTTCAGGGGAAAAAATGTGTTTTATTTGGTGGGAAATGCAGTATATGCCATGTAAACTTTATTAATATCTGTAACATCTATATGAAACATTTTTCAGAATACTCATTCTAACGAAATGCAACAGAAAATTGTTTGTACTGTTGTGGAGAATATTCTGTGTATGTGAGGTGCAAGGTTCTCACATCAGTGCTGATGAAGACTGAAGGTTACGTAGGATAGCGAATGTCAATCTGCTGACCTTTGTCACTCATTCTGTGCAAGCTGTTCAATGTAATATGCTGAGATCACTTATACCAGGACTGGCCAACTTTAGCCTAGAGGAAGGCCACTTAATGCATAATGACTCATCCAAAGGTTGCACTAAATTACAAAACAAATAAAGATTGATTTACTGTGTTCTGTCTTAAAAGTGGTGAGGTATAGTTTCCAAACTTTTTTCTGCTAATAAAGTTGCCATGTCATGTTTTGTAGATGTGTTATATAATGCTCGTAAAACTGTATTATTGAAACTATTCAGGTGGCTGAGGGCCACAAATACTTTCCTCAAGAGCCACATGTTGTTGTTCAGCCCTGGGTTGTACATTCAAGGTCTGGAGGATTCAACTGGCAAGTGCCACATTGTAATTTGCAGCTGCTGACAGAATGTCAACATAGTTATTTAAAGAAAGTGTGATGGCACCCTGTATCACTTTCAGGTATCAGCAGCTACTGACAGAATGTCACCAGTGCTACTTCACACAGAGGGAGCTTCTCTTAAGTTCCAGTGTGGCAGGATCAATAACAGAGTTGTCTGTCACACACAAGGGTGACCACTGTTCATTAGTGCGCAGCAGTTGTGCATTTCTTGTGCATGTGTGTCAGGATGAACATCAGTTATTCTACCAGTTCTTCAGTCAGCCTTCTCCTTTGCTTACGTGAGTACATTTCCTTGAGATTTTCCAACCAGCTGCATATGTACTTCTTTTTCTCCAGTTTTACTTAAATAAGTATCACATTTCTTCAGCAGACTGGACAGGTTATGAAGACTTACAAATGACCAGAAAACTTATGGCAAGTAGAGTCAAAGCTGAAGCTCCACATTCTTGATTTTAGAATGTCTTATCTTCCTACCCCTAAAACAGGCTCCAGATACTTTATTTCACCTTAACTGGGAAACATCCTAAGGCTTTCAGATAAGTACAGAAGATGTTCATAATAGGTTATTGAGTGAATGTGGATTTCATAAAAATCAATATAGTGGAAATCATACTTTACTTAAGGCCATAAATGAATATGTGTTCATACTTTCCAAATTTATTGTCCAATTTGGGTGAAGTTTGATGTAAGATGTCTGTACATAATTCTGTTGAGTAGTGCAGAGTTCCATGAAAATCAGTGCGTGGAGCACTCTACTTTTTTATGACCATGAATGAAATTATGTTTGTGCATGTATCATAAAACCATATGGCATTCTGAAAGTAAAGAATACCTTGGTTATGTGTGTTTACTACATAACGGAGTTTACTGTTTAGTCTTGAATACACTATCCCGTATGGGTTATGCATAACCACCCCTTTTTTTTTTGAAGGGGGTACAGGCATAGTCATTTTTTGCATGTGGCTTCACTGCATCTATTTTCGTACTTCACTCCAGGTCTTACCTTGAAGGTCTCTGTACAACATTGTATGATGTTCTCCGACCGTTCATTATTCATATAAATCACTTGGAAACACTGGCTGAAGTGTGCAGTATATTGCGGCTTGAAATGCTTGAAGAACACGTTCAGAACAATCGTAAGTACACAACATTGTTTGGGAGGTATGGATATTTTATGTGTGCTCTCAAAAATAGTGTGTAGGATGTTGAAGTTTGGTTGTGTGTTTCATTCTCAGCCCAGACACTGGCAGCTTTGACCAAAAAATTTTTATGGTTTTCCAGGTTTCTCCAAATGAAGCCTGTGGTAATACTTTTAAAATAGACAGTGACCATCTCCTTCCTTCTGCACCCATTCCTGTTTACCATGAATATTATAATTATTTTAAATATCCTGGTAACACTTGCTAAAAACTGAGGGAAAGGTAAAATTGTTGCTGTGCACAGTTAAGCACCACACCATGAAGGTATGTGGGGGAGAGGAGATGATTCTCCAAGCTTCACAAATTCCTAACCTTGCCACTCGATGAAGGTGAGTTGTCCCTGTAATGCTCTGCGCACTTTACATGTGGGAAAATAACTGCATGTACCCATTGAACAGTAGAGCAAGTGAACTCCGAGCCTGTCTGGACACCTTGGAGAAGAGGAAAGTCCTTTTCCTGTGCCAGAAATTGAATCCCAAGTTCCCTGGTCATCACATTACAAACACAGCTAGTAACAAATTAAGAAGAAGTGTTGATTTCACTTCATGTATGAAGGGCAAGCATACACATGCTTATCATGGATGCTATGTTGTGAGGGTTGTGTGAAGCGTCTTAACTTTTCATTGCATCCATATTTCAATGGTCACAAGTTTTTTTTTTTTTATTATTATTATTTTTTTAATTCTTGCTAAATCATGTGGGATCTTTTGACAAAAACATAAATTTGATTTGATGTTCTCTGAATTTGTAGTAAAGTCTGTGGTCAGACTAGAGCTTTGCATAGAAGACAGGCAAAAAGTTATACTTACCAAAACACTATATTACAGATCCCAGCCCATAGGTCATATATTTCAGTTACTACTAAGATGTGACACAGCTATGAAAAACATTTGGTTATCAGTATTTTCTGCTTATGATAATGTGCAAGTCTCTCTTTTGTTATGCATGTGTTACGAAATTTTCTGTAGTACAGATTCGCAAAGTATGAGGAGATGAGATATTATTTACAGATTCGCAAAGTATGAGGAGATGAGATATTATTGTGTTTCAGCTGCTCCGCTTGAGGCATTTGGCCGTGTAGCATGGCATCTTCTACAGGACGTGCAAGAGCGACTTGTGTTTCGTGCACATTGTTACCTACAGTCAGATATCCTGCAGTATAAGCCTGCTGCTGGCGATCTTGCGTATCCTGAGAAGCTGGAAATGATGGAGGTACAGTCACAGGCATTCCTTCAGTACTTCACCTAGATCACTAAGTTTCATTTAGTAGATGGCTGCTTCCAACTTTATCTAGGTTACTGACTGTCCGAACTGAGATTTTAGGGTTTGTACGTCCATACTCTTCACCTATGCAAGACTTCAGTCCATTGTCACATGTCATTTGATACTGTATAATCTGTACAGTTGATATTGTCCTTATGTAACATAATAAGGCAGGCAATGCACATATAAATGTAACATTGAGATGTGTTCCCAAAACCACTGTTGCCATGGAAAAGCAAAAAGTATTACATATTCCGAGTGTGTGTCTGTAGTCTTAACTATTCGGCACACAAAATGCAGGCACTGTAGTATGTTGTCATCTATGACCTGTCTGGCTGTACCATATTTTTCCACATGATTTCATAAATGGCACAACTGTCAGAAAAAATGTAATTGAACATAAAATGTGTGTTTTGATTTTCTTCACAAGTTTGGTCTGAAACATTTCTCATTCTCAGAAGGATTCAATGAGATATTTTCATAAGTGTGCATAGATCACCATGTAAAGTACCTGATCTTCTTGTCAGATTTTAGTGAAACTTTTTCTCTACAGATTTTTGAAAAATATTGAAATATCAGATTTCATGAAAATCTGCCCAGTGGGAGCCAAATTGTTCCATACGGATGGATGTACAGACAGGCAAGCAGGCAGGCAGTCATGACAAAGCTAATAGTCGCTTTTTGCAATTTTGTCAACATGCCTAAAATTGGTTCCACGTAACAGAGTGTGGTGAAACATAATACTGGGTAGCCAACAGTAAAACTTCTTGGGCTACTTTCATTTTGCACATATTAGTCAGTTAAATCGCTCATCATCTCTGCGAAAAGTGGTTCAGTGAATGAAAAATTGGCGTGTAATGTAACATATGCCCCTATTCAATGTGTCTGTGTAACTTTTATATACAATCATTCTGTTTATGTGGTGTATATTCAAGAAAATGGGAGCTGTGGTGGGATAGTATAGGGACTATACTATGGGCTGGAATCTGTGGATTGGTTCAAGACAGTGGGCAAGCGATCTCTTTCTTGTAAAGATCTGGATTAATTCTGGGTCCTATCCAACCTTTTATTCAGTGGATATCAGGTTCTTTACCCTGGGTTGAAATGCCTGAGGTGTGAAGCTGACCACTCACCTCCATCTAGTGCTAAGGTTAAGAATATGTGGGCTGCACCTCTCATCCTCTGGTGTGCCTTTGTGGTTTGTACAGGGACAGCTTTTGTGGTTTGTACAGGGACAGCCTTTGTGGTTTGTACAGGGACAGCTTTTGTGGTTTGTACAGGGACAGCTTTTGTGGTTTGTACAAGGACAGCTTTTGTGGTTTGTACAGGGACAGCTTTTCCCTTTATTTAAGAAAATACAGAAAGTCTATATTTGTATCTTAGTAACCCTTATCAACATCAGCTTTGTACCTGGAACAAATGAACATGAGGGTCATTGGTGGATGCAGATTCACAGTGAACTTCATTGATGTACAGATCAATGGTGCATGCAGAATCACAAAGAACTTCATTGTATACGAGGTCTGTTAGAAAAGTATCCGACCTTTGGCCGGGAAAAAGAAACTGGCTTACTTGGAGCGTTGGACACCTAATCACCCTCAAAGTAGTTCCCTTGGGACTCCACACACTTCTC
>Ga0131853_10007359_pt1 | contig 19909 bp, 16 predicted proteins | sample TergutLab28metaG_FD_92764 | JGI IMG/M metagenome (GOLD analysis project Ga0131853, IMG submission 92764) | Labiotermes labralis P1 segment gut microbial communities from Petit-Saut dam, French Guiana - Lab288 P1 (version 2) (version 2) | ecosystem: Host-associated > Arthropoda: Insects >... | reverse complement strand
TGAACCACTACACAACACAACAAGTACTCGCTAGCTCCTGAAGATGGACGTATTAACGTCTGAAACATGTTGAGCAATATATAATAAAGCAAGTGTCATCTAGTTGGTCAACCTTTATTCAAAAAAAGTAGATCTGATATATTTGCCTTCATTGTGTTTATGTGGCAGCAGCTGGTAGCTGCACCTCTGTGGGACCCCTTTACCAACCAAAATGAGTTTAAAAGTATCTTCTGTAAAAAATATTGCTCTACCTTGCAGATGCACAACATTTGACCTATTGGCCCTCTTACCAAATCCTGTGTTCAGTGTAAGTTTATTAACTGTGTGTCTATTGAGACATGCTACATTAAAGGTTAATGTGGTGTAGGCATTAACACTCTGTTCAGCACTCAGGATGTCAATATGTCATGTTTTATTCCAGAGAATGCCTGTTCTATCATGATTTTCCCCATTAGTTAGATAAATAAATATATATTTAATAAATTAAATAATAATAATAATAATAAAGTCAACCCTTTCTGGGCCAAAAAAAAAAGCACTACTGTTTTGTCTATTGTTGTTTGGTATAAAATTTTCATCTTGTGCTCTTAACGCACACTAAAATTTTTAAAATTCTGGAAGTCTATCAAATAGTGTAAATATAGCTTCAAAGGAAAAGCAGTATTTTTATGTGTTTTTGAGGTAACTTTTTATGGAAGTGGTTGGCGCATTGCCAGTTATAGCATGCATTCCAAGGTTGTTTATAGCTACTCTCTTATGCTCTTGTAACAATTTTCATTTGGTTTTGGGGAACAACAAACAAACAAAACAAAAACTGCCCTACTTTGAATTAATTATATGATGCTTTGTTATGTCAACTGTGTCAGTTCCTCTTGGTGAATGTGGTGGCTTTACTTGTCAAAATATGATGTACCAAGCCATACATATATCAGTGTAACAGAAATTGTTTCAAACTTTAACTTTTGACAGACTTTTTGTGTCAGTAATTACACATTGTGTGTGTGTGCGCGCGCGCGTGCGTGCATGCATGTCTAATTGGAATGTTATATTTGCAGACTGTGTCCGGAGGATGTGTGTTCTGGAGCCATTTTAATGACCCTTTGTACTGACAAGACTTTTTTTGAACAGTATACAGTGACTTATAATGCCAGCACCTTTTTTTTTCCTAAATAATAACAGTAGGAGATTAATACTTGTTGTTGTTGTTGTTGTTGTTGTCGTCGTCGTCGTCGTCGTCGTCATCGTCGTTGTCGTCGTCCCGTCCTGTATTACCACTACCACTACTTGCAAAACCTACCAAGAGCACATTAATTTTTTGATATGGATTGTTGTCAGTTTTCTAAAAATAGATATTTTGAAAGTTTGTTTCTAAAGCTTACAGTGTCTGTTGTCATACAGAATTGATCTGGAACTGATGCCATTCCTATTAACTTTGCTTTTGGAAAGGAAGTTTGCTCAACATTAAACTCACTGGTGAAGCATACATAGATACTGTTTCTATAACCTGGGGATTGTTTGATTGTTTTCATATTTTAAACTTTCTTTTACTTTATTTGACCCTATCTGTTACAGTTTTATTACACTTTTACATTGCACTTCCACTATTCACAACTACAGCATTTTATTTGCCATGCCCTTTTATAGCTGCATGACAATTCAAGAAACTATAATTTGATTATATTTTACTCTGGCTTGGTATATCATATGGTTTTTTTTAGCTCTTTTGTACATATTCATGTAATGTATAAAGTTTCTGTTGAAGAACCAGGTCTGGTCATTCATAACATTTACTAGAGCTGCTATACCTACATCTGTGGCTTAATTTGCTTTGCCTTGAAGGACTGCTTCACATAACAGGTCTTAAAATGTGTTTTGTATGATAATCACCATCCAAGATTGTGAGACATCTACTGTATAAATTTACTTGTCTTTTTAAATTGTACAGTGTTCTACTGGGTTCTGAAGTTTATACAACCATGAGTACAGAACTTTACAATATATATGTATATACACAACACTCCTTTGTTTTTGTCTGAATTATTTAATGCTGTTTTAATTTTGTAGAAGAAAAGATGAGGTGCATGTAAATGGTTACAAATTATAGTACAGAGAAATATTGGGCCTGTAGGTTTTTTGGAGTTGTGTGTGAATGAACTGTGCCAAGAACTGGATTACTACAGGAGACTACATTGAATAAGGCAGGTGGAAATTAAGTTGTCATTGACACAAACTTAGATCAAAGTTGAGCATAACCCAAACTAGACTAAAGTGATACATATCATGCTCCAAACCTTCCCTCCCCCCCCCCCTCCCCCTTTAATTTGTGAAGTGTTGGTCTTTCTTTTCAATTCACATTTATTCTTGAAAAAATTTATATTCCTTTTATATATCCAGTGCATTAAGTGGTTATGTTGGGCCCTACCTAAACCTTTTTTTGGATGGTCTTGCACAAATAAGGGCCACCATTTCATTATGTGACCCATCTGGGTTACATTTTGCATTATATTGATCCCATTGAATTAGTGGGGTTCTGGTTGATACAAAAAAAATACTTTATATATTTTGTATTGTAAAATTGCTCACAGTAAATATGTCTTATTGGCACTGAACTTCACATGCCTGTATAAAAATTGTTTAAAACTTCACATCCATAAGTGCAGTTCAGTTTTATACAGAGTTTTATACAGTGTTCCTTCCAGTTAAACATGAACTGATGTAGCCAGTTTGAAAGGCTGAGCTATTTTTTCTTCCTGATGGAAATTTTTTGTAGATATGTTAAGGTGGATGATGCATTAGAAGTCCATTTGCTCACTACTACATCTGAACATTATCACATAATCCCCAATGGCCTGAGGGTATGCAGTCATTGTCAGTTGTATTATTTGTGTAATTGACAGACTAGGAAATTTATCATATGTAGCTACTGAATTCCTGGTTAATATCCAAGTTTTGAATGCTCATATAAAATTATTTTTCATATAAAAATAAGCTTGAGAGATTGTATCACATTTATCAATATATTAACCATATCAAATAATATTTATATTCTCAAATTGCCAGTGATGTTTGAAGATAATTCAGCTGCATGTTTCAGATTAAATTTTTGTAGTTTTCTTTCTGCTCAAAGTGGACCTGGTGATCTGATGATTAAGGTAGTGCCATCAAAGTGGCTGGAAAGTGTCCTGGATTCTTCCAAGTACATTCTCCTTCCCTAACTGTCAGTAAAATAAAAGATCTATGAATCTGGGTGTACCATACTTTATGTGGTTCATATGCCATGTTAAGTCAGTGGGCCCCTTGCCAAACCACCACCACCACCACCACCACCATCGTCGTCGTCGTCATCATCATCATCATCATCATATTGATAATGGAATTAAAATCCTATCACATGGGAGCTTTGCTCAGTGTTTGATTCCTGCCCTCATCCTTGCCAAATAGGTCAAGGCCGAGATGGTCACAGAATATTCCTGGAGGCATTAGCCACACCTCACAGCAGCAACATGCTTTAAAATACATTAATTTTCACTCTGCTCTGTACATTGAATTTGTCTGTGATTTTGTGTAGACATACTACTGCAATTACATTACCATTCTTCATTTTGTGTTAATGGTTATAAAGTCACAGGACAATTACCAGGATGCCACAATCTCAACACCTCCTGTGAAAGTTACATTTGGGAAATTACTCAACTCTCATCAGGACTAATTTAGGTTATAATCATACCTTAGAAAACTTACATATGGCATAACTATTACAGCATGTATACTTCGCTACAGATCATAGAAACAGTGTTACAATTCAAGTGCAGTTATTATTATACTAGATTGCAGTTTTATTGAAAGGATATTACAAAAATACATTTTGTCTGGAGCACCAGATTTCCATTTCTGGCACATGGAATTTAGGACAGGAAGTCTAATTTTTTTCACCTACGCTTTGAATGGGTCCAGTACGTAAGAGGAATTGCATGGAGCGGTCAAGCCAGGACCTTGCTTATACACAGATGTGTGTGTGTGCATGAACACACACATGTGTTCATGCACACAGGAATTCAGTGATTCGTGAATATGTGTATGTATACAGACGGACAGAACAATTTTAATAGGTGCTTCTCAGGGATGTGAATGCCCCTATGTACATATGAATATTATGTAACTAATTATGTGTTTGTAAATAACGTATATGCTTGGTAACATGCTGACTTTGTATTATATGTATTGAACATTTCATGCACTTGTGTGTGTGTGTGTGTGAGTGAGAGTGAGTGAATGTGTACATGCATGGGTGTGTGTGTTGATTGGTGGTGAATAATATGATAATAGAATTGCATGACAGTTCATTCAGCGCCTTATGTATGAAGAAATATGCAACATAATTTTATATTAAGAACCACTGATTTCACGTAAGTTGTGTTAACAGATCATTCAAAATCCAGGGCAGATATTGAAAATTATGGATTGATTTTATTTCTAGCCTTTTGATGCCTGATTTTTAGTTAGTTAAGTAATATTATCTTTTGTTTGTCCATTTCCAGTGTTAGTACATCATGAATTGTTGGTTAGAAGTTTTAACAGATGGTGGCAGGAGTCCATAATTTCACCTACCTTATCAAATGTAGAAGCTTTTCCAAGCAACAGAGATCAGTGGTTCTTTTGGGATACTACATTTATAGCATGGACAGGGTTGATTGATAAAACAGGGTGCTTAGATGTTGTTGTTCCCTTGTCTTATAAAGTGATATTGCAGCGCACATTGTTCATTAATGGTTGCAAAATGAAGATAGAAAAGTTTATAGCAATTTATATTTTACCATGATACTTGTAATTTAATATAAAATCATAAGAGATTGAAACTCTATACTATGTAGTATATTGTTTGCAAAAAACCACATTATTTCTGAAGCATCAGAATTCTGTTGAGGAAATAATGGAGCTAGTTAAAAGATGTTGTGACCAGAACTGTTGGCAAGTATGGCCTCATAAAAATAATCCAGTAACTCTTTTATCAGTCGTGTCACTGGACTGAATGACTGGCAGAAACCGTGAGTGTATGAGAGACTGAGAATTTTATTTTTAATATTCATTATGTGGATGACTTTTGTCATTATGTCATATTATAAGGAAATAAAAAGTAATTTTAAAATAACTTTCAGGTCACCTTGAAACATTGTTCAGTATATTCTAAATTCTGTAAAGGTGATAGGTATCTTTAACTTCACACCAGTGCACTGTAAACTTATTACTTATAAATGAACTGTTTGTGAAACTCATTCAAATAATGTTCTATCTTCTAGTTTCTGGATTTTTTCAGCCATACGCTCTGGTGACTATTACATGTTTGACGAGCTGGATGATGATGTGTTGGAAGAGAAGGATGAAATGTCATCAGATGAAGAAGTTGGCAAACATGATGGCGACAGGCGGGTTACACTTAGCCAGGTAAGCACCTTTATTATGTGTGTATTGGTTGAAAACAGAATGTCTGTCTGTGGAACAAGAGTTGTATGAATTAATCTGCATCAGTGATTTCCCAGCCTCATCACTTCTTGGACCTTTTACTACAGGAGTCAAAATATATGACTCTTTATCTCAAGTTAGATCGTTGTACTTCTCTTTATGTGTTCATTTAATTATATTTAACACATCTGCCTGACACACCTCTTCTTGCAAATAATTTATTTTCTAGATGGAAAATGCAAATAATTTATTTTCTATATGGAAAATAAACTGATTTAACTGTATGTCGCAAGAGTACAACTGCAACAGAATATAAAAAGTAGTGTTCTTACGAAACAAATACAGAACTGTGTAGATTATGTTTGTTTTTTTTATCATGAGCCACATTTTGGGAACCTTTGTTGCACATTGCAAAATATTAAATATGGTATACCTTAATTTTAGTAATAATGTTATGAATTGTTTAATATTTTCTGTAATTGCATCTCTTAATATCATTGACTCTTTACATTTCTCTCCTTCACACATAATCGTGTGTCTAGAATTACGTGTTTCAACTTACTATCTTAATTACATACTCTTAACTGTTCCATGAATACCAATATAACTGCATATAGCATAGAATAACAAATAATCAATTAAAATTAGATGTTCTTTGTAATACCTCCAGTTAAGAAATTTTGACCTGTCTGGTCCCTCCCTACAAGACAAGAGAGAGAGAAACCAATTTGGAAGTGAAAATTTTCACAAACAGGGTTCTGATTACTTCCAGTGATAAGCTTAAGATGTCACACATTTCTTTGGTACATACACACTCACACCTTTATAAAATTTCATTTGGATGTGATTTAATGCTGTACACTTGAAACCTCAATTACTGGTAGAGGATAAGTTTCAATATAGTGCTGTCATGTCTGCTGAAGTGTTATGGCCTTGCCAGTTCCTTGACACAGCTTTCAAGACTGATATGGAACAGGCAGCAGAATTGGCTCTTACAAAGGGTACAACAAAGGAAGATGTTGGTGATGGTGGTCGACGGTCTTCTGTCAAACTAACACGAAACAAATCATCCTTCTTCACGTGTGAGACAGAGATCACGCCCCAAGCACAAGCAAGCAGTCCTTCTTTGCATAGTGACTATGTGAGTCATTTATTCATTTGTTTATTGTCTGTATCTATTTCTTGCTTCAAAAAGGTATTTCTGTTTCGACTGTCTGTGCTTCATGTATAGGTCACTGTGTAGTGGCACTTTATTGCTAATAATATTTCTATATGCTGTTCATGCCTCCTTCATCTTTTATGTTTTCATTGTTGGTGACATTTTGTTAGTGCATCTGTTTGAATCTGTTCCTTTAAGACATCTTGGGATGATTATGCAGTTCAGTTTTTATTAAATACTGTAGCAGTTTTTTCGCAGGTGTGTTCTACACTTCAGTTGTTACACATATATGGGAGTCTTGCATGAAAAAAAATAAATGTCCAAAGCTAAGTGTGTTATCATTTGATGAAATTAGTTATTTCCCATTTAGAGAAATTTAGTTTGGTTATTAAAACCAGAGGCCTACGATTTGCATGGCTGGGATGTGGTATGTCAGAGAGTACTTGGCGTTTCTTACTGTAATGCTCAAAACAGCTGTGGGTGCTGCTGGCACAACTCCATGTTGTTACAAGAGGAAGATAGCCTCAAGCATAGGTTCCATCTCACCCATATGTTTTCATGGTTTTCAAGAAAATTCATTCCAAAGTCAGTAAAACTCATGTGTCTCTCTAAAATGTAATGAAATGTAAACTGATGTGGGGTTCATATGTTGTTAGTTTCATACAAACATTTACTGATCTAGAGGATGTTATCACCAAATGCAGTAATTCTTTGAAGGTTTTGGGTGAGGTTTACAAAGCAGCTAGAACATTGTGCACTGTTTGAAATATATTTCATATGTGCAGTATTCATGAGCTAGACCAACTCCCAAATCAGTATTGTTGATGTAGATATTAGTGAGATGTGGTCTTGTTCACTCTGTAAGCTTGTGAAAATAATCAGTAACTAGAAAGAAGGAATTTTTATTGTGAAAAAGGAACAGCTAAATGAGATTGTATTTTGCGTCTTATTTTAAATATGATTGCATACCCACTGGTTGGGCAAAAACATAGAGTCACAGAGTCAGAAATGGGTTCTAACTACATGAAATGTAATGTTCTTATTGTAGGTAGCAGTTGTGTCAAGGGACTAGGTCAGTGGCTCCACTGAAGCCTAGGAGATAACTCTTCAGTTACAAGTGTACTCATTCTCAGCACTAAACTATATAATGTTGTAAGAATAAGAATTGTGGTTGCTTAAAGTAAGAGAGTAACATCATATAATAATTGCAGGAGGGGGGGGGGGGGTTGAAAAAGTGGCAAATTACAGGGTAGAACGTTAACATTGACTGTGCATGAATGTTTGAAGGTATAAAAATTCTGTTCATTTTATGTGTGGTAATAATTAGTCTTACAGTTACAGTTTTGAAGTCTTCTGACATACATTTGTACCACTTCAGAATTTATTTTGCTCTTGCTGCTTTTTAGTCTTTGTCCAGACCTTGCTTTTTACTGTCCTTTTGTCTTAGTTTCACTACCTAACCTACACTGTAATCTGTGACTTTTTATTGATGTTTGCCTCAGTGCTCAGAACATGTATTTGTAAATTTATAGAATACCTAACATTGAAAGATACACAGTACATTGAAAAATGGCTAAAAAGTAGTAGCTTTCTGAAACATTTAAATCCATCTACATATCAGGACTGTGGCATCAGAGAGGGTTGGAGTTCTTTCTTTTTAACATCTTGTGAAAGTTACATGAAGTTTGGTAGAAACAAAGACAGAGACTTCAGAAATAGAGGTTCTCATCATATAAAATAAAAAATGTATATGCCCAGCGGCAGTTCAGGTAAACCCACTAGACCTAACAAACTTTCCTTCCAATGTATATATACTAATTTGTCTAAGAATAAGGGTTCTTGCTTTTCATTCCTAATATTTTACTGTGTATCTAATGATTATAAATGCCATTGTGGCTTATTACTCCAATTGTAATCTGTTTGGCCTTAGGTATGTCTCCCTGTCTTAACAAACGTTAAATTAAATTTTATACAGTCATCTGTGAGTCAGAGTCTGATGCTGCCAACCTCAGTGCACTGTATGATCATGAATGCATTCAAGGTTACTAGGCTGTCTTGTAACATGCCAGGCATGGAGTGAGGGGAGGCAGAAGTATACTGTACTGATTGTTGGTACTAGAAGTGGGTGGGTGGTCATTACACCCCAGCTGCATTATGCCCAGAGAGAGACCTGATACCAATTGTACAGAAAGCTGGGTGGACCCTAGAACTGGTCTGGATGGCTTGGAAGAAATATTGTCCCCACCGGGGTTTGATTCCAGACCGTGCAGCACATAGTGAGCTGCTATGCTGAGCAGTAGTTGGAATTTAAACCCTTATGTCATTGAGGGATTAAAAACAAACAAAAGGGAGAGGCATGTGGAGAAATCCATCTCAGATCCAGCCAGATTTTTGGTACTAAATCCCAGTGTGATATTTGTAGATCTCAGGATGCACATACTAAGAATGTGACTACAGAAAAAGTGGACCATCACAGTATGATCAGGAGAGGTGGAGGATTGCTCTTCATAATTTGTAATTTGGTCATGCTGAGCAAAAATTTTAGACTGATTAGACTTGTCACTGAGTTACAAAACTCTATAATCAGGTAGTTTGGAGTGTATATACTTGTATAACACAACTATATGATGGTAGAGATATGTATATAATTTATTACATAAAGAACAACTACATGTTTCGGCAGTTTTCATTTGCCGTCTTCAGGTTGATAAATGAAAAAACTTAGTAAGCAGCTATACTCGACTTGTGTGTGTTGTATACAGTGGGGAGGTAAGAGGTGAAGTGGGTACGAGATATCGCATGTGTTGTGTAGGATGGATGGTGTGGGTACATGGGTTCTGCTATTTTTGCTATTCTGGGTTAATATAGTTGTATCTATGGTATCATCTTATGTTTGTAGAGATTGTATGTACATGTGCACTTAGCTTATAAATATACAGTGTGCAATTTATATAAATGTAGTATCTATAGTTATAGTAGGTTTATTGATCTAAGACTATACACAATATAGTTCATTGATCTAATCACTTTGTTATTATATTTACTATTATAATACATCAAGTTTGGTTTCCGTAGTTTGTCAGTTCAGTATCTGAAGTGAAACTATTATAGGAAGGAATAAAATTGAGATGGGTAAGGGATGTAAATTAGCAAATAGTAGTGTGGAAGAACCACTTATTTGTACAAGCAAATTAAATTAAATTAAATTAAGGTAATGTTGAAGTGTTAGGTTTAGATGTTTCTTTTCTGGTGTCGTTGAGTCGTGCATGTTCTAGTTGAAATGTTCAAAGAATAGTGATGAATTTTCGAGGATGGCAGATAGGACGATCCTTAGAAGCTCAGTTTTGTGTGTAGTATGCGTTAGCTGGTTATATGGTGCGTGTTAGTATAGGTCATTCATAGTATGGATTTACTTGTGGAAGATATAGGGTGATCTTTTTAGTGGTTGTGTTCACATTACCGTTATCATATAGAACATGTATAAAATGGCTGATTTTATGTGGTATACTTAGAGTTTTGAGGGTCAGATGGTAGTTTTGTTGTGTGGTGTGTTGATTAATAGTGTTGGCTGGGTCGTCTCACTGGATTACCGAAAGCTGGGTGTGTGGATGCCGGTGCAGGTGGGATTTTTATGGCTCGTTTCGTGCACTATCTTGTTTGATGATGTCACATATTCAATTTATATGTGTGTTGTATGTGTGTATCGCTGAATAGAGTCACGTTGTGTGTAAGTTGGTGATTCTGAGCTCATGCTGAGTGTTCTCAAGCTCCGTGTTCGTTGTAGTAAGCCTGTGGCTACTAGGGTGGAAGTCTGCTGTTATGTTTCATGTAAATGGCCTTGTCCTTTTGTTAGGTGCTTGGGAATGTCTTTAGTCAGGGTGAGAGGGTTGGGCAGTTGTAGGGTTTGATGGTCGGTCGGTCTTTATGAGGGTGTCAAAGATGACATTGGGGTGTATTGTCTGAGGGTCATTGAAGTGATTGTTTTTAACGGATTCAGTATGGATGTGGAATTTCTCTGTTGTGTTTAGATGTGCTCCTTTTTTTTGTGACAGTGTACTATTTCCATGATCTTGTTCATGGGGCCAAATGAATGGGCTTCTTCTATAAGGTGTGCAAAATTGGAGATAGTGCTGTGGTTGCGCCATGCTGTCATGTGTTCTTTGTAGCGGGTGGAGAACTGTCTTCCTGTTTGTCCAACATACGTTTGTGGCAGTCAGGGCAAGTTAGTTTGTATACACCTGGTAGGGAATATTTGTCATGTGCTCGGTCTTTGTGTGTAAGTAGGTTGGCTAACGTGTGTGTGGTACGGAATGTAATCCTGAGGTCCATTCTTTTAAAGATGTTTGTGATGTATGAAGTTTTCTTACCGATATATGTGAAGCTGGCCCATTTTTGTGTGGTGTGGGTAGTTATATGTTTGTCCAGGTTGGGGGTTGGGGGTTTGTGCAGTTTTATTTGGAAGGAGTTATTGTGTAGGATGTTATGTATTATGTTTAGTTCTTGTTGATATTCTCTTTGTTGTAGGTTGTAGGAGTCGAGCCTGTCGTACAGGTATCTGATGGTCGCATATTTGTGTTGCATAGGGTGGTTGGAGGTGAACGGTATGATGGTGTCTGTAAATGTGGGTTTTCTGAATATGGCGGTTCTCAAGCCTGTGGGTGTTCTGCATATTGATAGGTCTAGGTATTTTAGTGTGCAGTCGTCTTCTGTTTCTGCTGTGAATTGAAGTTTGGAGTGTAGGGAATTAAAGTCATTTATGATCTCCTGTATGTCAGAGTGGTTAGGGTTGAATATTATTAGGATGTCATCCACATACCTGCAGTAATTTATGATCTTGTGTTTTGTGTCAAGTTAGTGAGGTAAGAGTGTTCGATATGTTGTAAAAACATCTCTGCAATTAGACCAGAGGACGGGGCTCCCATGGCGAGTCCATCATGTTGGACCACAATCTAGTTCTTATGTGTAAAGTAGTTTTGTTTTGTAATGATGTCAAACCACCTGAGTGGTTCCTGTTCTATTTGGGAGGCTATTAAGTTATGTGTCAGAATGTTGGCAAAAATCATCTTGGTCTCTTTTACCAGAATGTTGGAATATAAGTTGGTGATGTCAAGCGAGGCTAGGTTGTAGTGTGGGAGCATGGTGGTGTCTTCAAGGTTTTTGAGTAGGCCTTGGGTGTTCTTTATGTTGAAGGAGTGGGGTAAAGGAGCTAGTTGGCTCACTTTTCCTGTGAATAGTTTTGATAATTTGTACGCTGGGGCGTTGCGCCAGTTTACAACAGGACGGATAGGTTGGTCTGGTTTATGTATTTTTATTAGGCCTTTGATGGAGGGGGCAGATGGGTTCATGTTGATGTATTTCCACCTGTAGTCTTTGACAGTTAGGGTTGGGCTTTGTTTGATTGTGGTTATGATCTGTGTTTGGAATGTCTTGGTGGGGTCAGTGGCCTTTGTGTGGAAGTCATTGTTTTGTATGAAGTCTTGCAGTGTAGTCTCATATTGATGTGTGGTTAGTATCACTATGGTGTTGCCTTTATCTGCTCTTGTTACCATTGCATCATGTTGTTTCAATTTTTTTTGTATTGATTTATTATCTTTGCTTCTGGGTGTGTGTTGTGGGAGGGGTTCTGTTTCTGCAGTTTTTCTATGCATTCAGCTACTAACTTTCTATAAGCGTCTCTTTCATTGGTTGGTATTGTGTGATGGCTGTTTCTGCTTCTAGTGCTAGGATTTGGATCCAGTTTTTTCTTTTTTGTGTGTATGTTGTATTTTAGGCCTTTTTGGAACAATCTTATTTCCCTATTGGAGAAGGGGATTTCGGTGTTGTTTATCACCCTAGAGTGAAAGGCGTGTCGTGGCCGTGGCATTTCCTTCTGTGCTAGTGTTAGATTTTGTAGTTTTTTGTCAAGGGTCTTATACTTGGAATTAATATCTTTGCAGAGTTTTTCTTCTATTGTGTGTTGTATGTACAGCCACCAGCTGCTGCAAGTGTTGGCTAGGGTTAAGTGTAGGTGGTATAGTTGTAGGTTGATTTGTTGTTTCTTAGAGTATATGTATCTGATCTCATCTTTAATTCTTATGATGGGTAGTTTTTCCTGTTTGTGTTTACAAGCTGGGAAGGTGTTTGGGACCTTTATGTTGGAATAGGAGTGGGTTAGCTGTTTTTTGAGGCACTGTTTGTTAAATTAAATGTTGGCATTGCATTTGTATAACTTACTTAATATGTTTTCATACTTTTGGATGGAGCCTCGACTGGCATTTATAATCAGGTACCAACCAGAAGAATCAAATGCAATTAGAAGTGCAGGATATAAGTTTTATTCTAAATTAATGTTATAAATATAACAAAGTTGTGAATCTCAGCCCAGAATGTGTTTTCTGGTTGTTGTACTGTTCGACACACGATATTTCTCTCTCTGTCTCTCAATAGATGGTGCCAACTTCCCCTGAAGGAAGTAAGGGCAGTTACCCATCACAGCATTACCCACAAGATGCAGATGGAGCTTCAAGTACAAAAGATGTGTCTTCAGAAACGGAAGGTTGGTCGTTTGCTTTTGAGTCATTGAATTCATGGGTTAACAAAAGACCATGCAGCGCTTCATTTAATTTTAACAGGCCTAGGAAATGAGAAGTGTTGGGCATTCAGTAATAGTAGAAAACATTCCAGGTATTACAGGCAGGTCTATAAATATGTCAGTTAATCCCTTGAGTCCTCCTGTAAAAGTCTCACTGCCTGCCCTGGGAGTGATGTAAATAGCCAGATATCTGAGAGAAGAGGACCAACCAATCATAGCAGTTCATAGTACTGTTGCTTTTTGGCCTTTCATTAGGCCTCTAGGTCGGATATAGTACAATGCCATGAGGACCATACAACATAACCTGCTAATTTCCCAATTTTATATTCATCTTAGAGTTCATCCACTTGTATAATTTATTATGTTATGTTGTGAAGTTGTATTGTTGTGTCCTTATATTGTAGTCAGAAAGAGTGTGGGACAGCGCATATGGCTGATGGTGAAGTTTGCATGGGCCTTTGTGGAAAGTGCCATGGTGACATTAACAAGGCACCTGAACCGCGTTTCTCGTGACTATCGCTATGTTATGGAAGTACTGACATTGGAGAAGAAGATGCTTAAGGTACATATGTATTTTTTTGCTTTGTAGCCGGACCTGGAGGGTGTTGTACATTGAATAATCCACATTTTAGTATTGTGTATATAGATCAAATTATTTGTGTGTTTGTTAATTTCATTTTTCTATTTTAATTTACTTTTAGCTTTCAGGTAACATGTAAAATACTGTTTTTTATGAAAGTTTGTCTACTGATTGCACACACACCAGGATATTATGACATATATATCTTTTGTGGATATCAGTTGATTGTCCATTGCCCCGGACTTTAAATTATTGTACAGGTGAATAGTGTTACCGAGGAAAGGTTTTATCATAAAGAAATAAAGATTTGAACTGTGTTCCTGTTTAGGCTGAATGAAGGACAAGAATTTGTGCATCTTCTACTTTTACATAATGGGTAGGAACAAAAGTACCATCACATATCATTTGACAGAAAGCTGTACGGTACCAGCAGCTCGTCAAAGTTTGGACATCCATTCTATTAGTAGGTCACTCATTAGTATCATTATGCTGCAGTAACCTAGTACAGCAATGTTTTGATTCCCACCCGCTCTGTTATTTTCTTCATTGAGTTTTAAATTGTGTTTTCTGTTTAATTGAATTTTATCCAGTAGTATTAAGACATGAATGCCATTCCTTCTGAGTTCTTCCATGATTGGCAGAAGATTACAGGATAGTAATCTAGATAGTAGATACATGTTTGAGTTTCTTTTATTATGTGCCTGTAGGAGAAACCAGATTTTGGTCAAGGGGTCCGTGTCGGCTCTGCGATGATCTGGCAACCAGTGCCTTCTGCAGTGGAACACAGTACACTCAGGTAATGATGGTGAACACAATGTTAATGTGCATCCACCTGAAGGAGATCAGGGTCCCTATCAAGATTGTAGTAGGTGTGTATGTTGCATCAGGGCTGGACTAGGTATTAAGGTATATTGTCAGATATTAGGGAGTCAGCCTGTGAAATCAACCTCAGCTGTTAAAATGCTGTTAGAATATGTTGTCTTTATTATTGACATGCATGCTTATTATTTACAAACTGCAGTAGACCTGTTGAACCCTTGAGTTCTTATTTAAAGAACAGTGAGGTGTTTGTGTCCTGACCACAGACATTTTCATCCTCAGTCTTGGAACTAATTGCATGGTAACAATACAGCAAGAACAGAAGGAAACATTCCAGTGCTTGTGTTTAGAAGTCCAGCTAATAGCTGATGCTGAAATCAGAAATAATTCATCATACTGCAGCCCACACCTGCATCCTGTGCATTATTTTGAATTGACCATTATTAATGTGATATGCATTGAAGTTTACCTGTTATAAAGAATATGTAGCAATACTAGGTGACTGATGCTGCTGGTTGAAGTCCAGGTTTAGCCCTTGGACATTAGTAGTTCACATGCCCTTCTTTATGAGCATAGTGGCAATGTGGGACATCTTGTTTTTCCTTTTTGATTATCATCAGAGTTGTCCCCCACTCATCCACAGTCTGACATGTGTGATAGCCCCAGCCAGTCAGCACAGTATTACAGCCTTTTTTCTTTGAGTTTTGTTTCTGACCTGTATGTATGTAGCAGGGCTCAGAAAGAAGGATTTTTATAATATTAATGTGTTTTATTTCAGGGTGTTATTTCTCCAGAACCTCTTTTCTTTACAGTTATAGTATCATTCTGTAATGGTTTGTGAAGTATATTTTACACACGTTTCATGAATTGGCTGTACTCCCGTCTTCTGGTGTTTTGTTGTCATCATTCTGACAAATTTCTTTTTCTCTGTTTTGTGTAAAGATAGTGACGACAGTTGGGAGCAAATGTAGGATTCTTCTGATACTGGGCTAGTACAGCAACCACTAGACCAGAGGTCTCAAAAAATATTTTTGTCTTTGGGCCAAATCTGCAAGTACTTTGCCACTTGATGGCCAGATGATTTGAAAAAAAAAACTGACTGCTGTAATCATAATGATTCACCAAATTATTTATTGTTTCAAGCAGGTTAACAGTATTACCTATAGTTGGTTCATAAATAAGGACACCGTGGAGATGCTATTCTGGTACCTTAGAAATGGTTGTTAAATTTAATCAGTGAACAGTTTGCCATATTTTATGGCCAGACATACACTTGGAAGACATTCTTGTTAGCAGAATTATATGATACCATCCATTCAAAGCAGATGAGTTGTGAGTCATCATAAAGGATGAGCTGTTAAAGTTATAGGTGTTTTAATTTCTTGTATGTTAGTGGCAGGATTGGAATTTATGTTTTTGTTAGAAGACTAATTTTAATCTGGGGTTCAACTGTTTGCTGCCTATCACTGGAACTAACTTTAAATACTCATCAGACCATGATGATCTGTATTTAAACTTTACAGATTTCATGCTGGAATGTTTCATCACAGGTGTAAGATGTAATTGAGAGTATATTGTAATGTTACAGTGTGTAAAACATATTGGGACCACAGTCTTGTGTGTGTGTGTGTGTGTGTGTGTGCATGTGTGCGCACGTGTGCGTACATGAGAGAGAGAGTGAGAGGTACTGCTTTTTGTTACTCATGACAGGGTAGTGTATAAACCTAAATGCCAAACCTTGACTGGTGGGCTTTTGCTGTTTGCTGTGCATCATAGTTTATGTGAGTACATGCTTATTCCATCTGCTTGCTGCACATTCAGTGACATTAGTCTAGCAAACTAGCACCATACCGGTCATGTTGCACATAGTAATGGCATTTTACTCATTGCTGTCAAATTCATAGTGATCATGAAAACAGTGCCTACTTTTAAATCAAATTGAAGCTCAGAATGGCCAGATTTCCTGCTGTCATTCCTGAGGTTTCTCATGGTTTTTCCTCACTCCTACAAGTAAATTCTGTGTTAGTACTTCACCATAGGTCACAACCACCTTCCTCCATATCCTTATTTTATCAGTTCGAGTCATCAGCCTACAAGTTATTGTAAAATGGCCATTTTGTCATTGTCCATTGACATTGCATGTTGCCTACAGATCTTCATGGAGTCAGAGTTTCTTATTGTCTTACTGTTGATTATCCCACTTATGTTTCTCAGTGTACATAGTTTGGTTTGCCTATGTTACTGTTGGTACAACTGTTTGTTTAAATGTAGGCCTAGGATTCATGTATCATGACAGTATTATTTGAAGCACTGAGATGGTAGATTTGGTAGTTGCATTGTAGATCCCATGTATTTGTGTTTGCATTTCCAAGGCTGGGGGGTGCTGATGACCAAGCCAGCAGAGCAGGGGATGGCACGGAGGTGCACACCGAGGCCTCCTCTAGTCATAGTACCAGGTGGGTTGCTTGCTGATGTTACTGCCTGTTAATTTTACATGTGTAGCTTGAAACTGTGTGTCTTGAAGATTGTCTGGCATTGTGATGTCCCATCTAGAAGCAGTGGGTTAATTAATCGAAAAACACCTTGTCAAGCTTTCTTTGCCACAGTGCCGGAACATTTATTGTAAGTGGTTGTCACCAAAACAAGACAATTTTTATCACCATTGTCCTCAGCAGCTCATCATCTGCAGCTATTATCACCCTCCTTGCAGAAAATAGCCACTTCAGTTATGTTATGCGGTGCTATTATTTTGAATGATCCCAGTTGCTGGTCATTTGCTGTCAGGTTGCCAAAGTTAAACACCAAGCCCACTTATTGCCTCATTCCTGCACTGTTGGAGACTGTGTGAGGTTTAAGCCCCTGTGCAGGTTTCTCTGTGGTTCATAAGCTAAATAGGGTTGCTGCAAAAGTGTTATAAGTTTAGATTAAAACTTCCACATAAGAAGACAGGTTATAAATAGGTTATAAGGTTTTGTGAACAGCAGGTTCCTTTTTTGGACAGAAAAAGAACATGCATAAGGCTCTTGAAAAATGAGAAAAAACTGGGCATAATTAGTGCTAATTAGGAGACATCTCCAAGAAAATCTTTGGCATAATGTGTGTGACCACTGCAAAAAGAATCTGCTGCATTTGTATAAGACAGGTGTAGTTGACAAGCTCAACAGCACAGGTTGTGACAAAACTGAATTTTGTGAACCGGTACCTTAGGGTGTATGCTGGAGCCATCTTTCCAATATGTGTTCCTTTTAACAACGAAGCTCGGTTCATCCCAGTGGATACACACACTCTCAAATAACAGGTCTGCATAAAATCCTATCTTAATCCACAGAATGGCTTAACATGATAAGGTTTGTGTGTGTTTTGTTATAAATGCAATTGGCCCATTTTTTGCTTGAGACAGTAAATGCACACTGATATATAAGAAACATTCTGACACTATTTCTTGAACAACTGTTCAATTACAAGAAAACATATGCCACTTTTCAGCAAATAGTGTAACAGCTAACACTGCAAATGATTTCCTGCACCGTATTTAAATACAATGTATAAAACATAATATTAACTGTGTTGCATTCAGCTAAAATGCATGGACTGTCACTCATGGTACATGGGAATAGTGGCAATCACTGCCCTCATACCCTTCACTTTACTGGCCCAAGTTCAGTCTCAGGCTGGGCCCATGTAATATTTATGGTGGACAAAGTGGTACTGGGACAGGTTCTCTGAGTACTTCAGTTTTTCCATCACTATCATTCCACCATTGCCCCACACTCATAATTCTAGCAATTGAAAGCATTGTTAAATAAAAGCCTGGTTGTGTGTGTCTGTCTGTATGTCTGCTATGCCAGTGTCCCACATCCCCCCCCCCCCCAAAGTCCAAGTGTATGTGATGGATGGGATCATTTAAAACAATATCCCCATGTAACAGCTTGCATATTTTGGCTGCAGAGGCATTGCTTAAATTTCTTCTTTCATATATACTGAAACTGCTGCTCTAGGATTTTTGTCCTGGAGCCTAGTGTCAAAGATCTCGGATTCAAGACCAGCTAGATGCAGTTAATATTTTCCACGTACCTGTGATAAAAGTCAGAACTGTGAACTTAGCCAGTGCTTGGACCCCATAAGTGAATTTCTTTACCTTTGAAGTCTTTAATAAACAAGTTATCCCTTGGCATTTTATTAATATGTGTGTAAAATATAGTGTTTACAGTAAACATACTTCAAGAATACTGGTAGAACTGAAACAATTTGGCATGTGCAACCAAATATAACAGATGCAGTATCAAAGTGATGTATGTGCAGTAACACTGGCAGGAATTATGTGTTTGTTATCATAAAGGGAAGATTATTGTTATTATTTTTGTACCATTATATTGGTACCAGACTTTTGACGATTTGTGTAGTTAACATTACACCACATTTATAGTAAAATATTTAATAATGATTGTATGTTACTGATTTTTCTGTTGAATAGATAGGTTATAACTTAACTCCATTGAAACATTATACAGAAGTCGGTGAAGTACCATGGAGGAAACTGTGCATTTACTAATTAAACTATTAATTCATTGATTAAATTGTGATTTTAAACTCTCCTCTTTGTAGAGGGCCATTAAATTTTTCCTATGGCCTAGTCAGTATTTGTGGCATAAGAATGACAATGATGGAATCTTCCATCTCACTCTCGGTGAAATCTGTATGAATAGGGTACAAGTTATTATAGCATTTTTCTGCTTCTTATAACTTCTGACTGCCCAATTTTGTTATTTTTTAAAAATTTTTTTGGGATGCCCTGCATACTATCTCCTTTACGTTGGCACTTAATGGTAAAGAACAACTTTTTCTGTTTATCTGTGATGACAGTGTGATATGGGATCATCAATTTCACATGCTGCTTCAGATGTTACATTCAAGCATAAGTTCTTATACTAAAACATAACGTAAATTGTCCTGAAAGCGTTTTGACAAATATGACAATAAAAATATATTAATTTCTGATACAGTCAGAATCTTTTGTTGGTAATTGTGTAGTCTCGTGGTCAGTCACATAGAAAAAGGTAGATGAAACATTGTTCATAGTATACACAAAATTCTGTGTTGCACATACATGTGTGTCTGTGTGTCCATGTGTATTGATTTTTTGTATTGTATTTTGTACATATAATTTTGAAACTTTATGTTTCATTCTACCAATTTTGTTTATTCTTTATTTGTTTTTATTTGTTCTTCAGTAATGCAAGTTTCTGTTTTTTTTTCCCCCTGCAGCTTATGTGTTCTGTTGTGTTGTGTTGTGTTGTGTTGTGTTGTGTTGTGTTGTGTT
>Ga0131853_10007358_pt1 | contig 19909 bp, 25 predicted proteins | sample TergutLab28metaG_FD_92764 | JGI IMG/M metagenome (GOLD analysis project Ga0131853, IMG submission 92764) | Labiotermes labralis P1 segment gut microbial communities from Petit-Saut dam, French Guiana - Lab288 P1 (version 2) (version 2) | ecosystem: Host-associated > Arthropoda: Insects >... | reverse complement strand
TATAAAATTTTATTTAAAAAAAGCTTTACAAATAACACATCATAGTATATCATATTATAATATGCTTGTAAAGGAGAAAATTAAGAAATGTGTGAAATTTTTGGAATATGTGGTGGGTGTCAGCATCAAGATATTAGTTATGAAGAGGAATTAAAATTAAAAGAAAAAGAAATATTAGAGCTTTTAAGCACATACAATTTCAAATATGAAGGGATAGATACAGCAGGACCATTAGAATATCGAAACAAAATGGAATATTCTTTTGGAGATGAAAGTAAAGATGGCGATTTAGCACTAGGTTTAAGGAAAAAAAGAAGCTTCTATGAAGTTGTTAATAGTAAAACTTGCAACATAGTTGATAATGATTTTTTGGACATATTATACTATACTCAAAACTTTTTTAAAGAAAGAAATGTACCTTTCTATCACAAAAAAAGACATGTAGGCATTTTAAGACATTTAATAATAAGAAAAGGACATTTTACAAACGAACTTTTAGTAAACATAGTAACGACAAGTACAACTATAGAAGAGGAATATGCCAAAGGTCTTAAAAATCTTAAGCCAAATGTAGTTTCAGTACTACATACAATAAATAACGCGATTTCAGATGTTGTAAAAGCAGAAGAATTGCGTATACTATATGGCAGAGATTATTTTACTGAAAAACTTTTAGGCCTTGATTTTAAAATATCACCATTTGCTTTTTTTCAGACGAATTCGCGTGGGGCAGAGGTTTTGTATCAAAATGTTATAAATTTTGCAAAAAATTTCAAGGCAGAAACGATATATGATTTATATTGTGGAACAGGTACTATTGGAATGCTTTTATCAAAAAATGCAAAAAAAGTAATAGGGATTGACATAGTAGAAGAATCAATAATGTCTGCCAAATATAACCAACAATTAAATGGAATAAATAACTGTGAATTTATAGCAGGAGACGTAAAAGAAGTTATAACTACCTTGAAAGAAAATCCAGATTTAGTCATTTTAGACCCTCCGAGGGAAGGTTTGCATAAAAAAGCGTTAGCTTATGTTACAGAATTGTTACCAAAATCAATAATTTATGTCTCTTGCAAAGCAACTAGCCTAAATAGAGATTTGGAAGTTTTAAACACCCTCTATAACATTGATAAACTCAAGATTGTAGATATGTTTCCGAGAACAAAGCATGTTGAGACAATAGCTGTTTTAACCATAAAAAATTAAAAAAAAAGAAAAAATTTAAAAAAACTCTTGACAAAAGCCTTATAAAGAGTTATAAATATTATAGCAAGGGTTTTTAGCCCTTATGTAGCAAACAACTATGAAAAATATTTACAGCAAATTTTTAATTCAGTGGCTTTTGGCTGAATTAAAAATGAGAGTGGAAATGTTTTTGAATGTTGCTTGCTAAAAAATAAAAATTGAAATTTATACTTAGGAGGTATAATAAAAATGAACAAAGCAGAATTAGTATCTTCAGTGGCAGAAAAATCAGGTCTTAGCAAAAAGGATGCAGAAAAAGCATTAAAAGCATTTGAAGACACTGTAAGAGAAGCACTTGTAGCGGGTAGCAAAGTACAAATGGTTGGTTTCATGAGCCTAGAAGTTACAGAAAGAGCTGCACGTGAAGGTAGAAACCCACAAACTGGCGAGCCTATGCAAATTCCGGCGTCTAAAACTGTTAAATTCAAAGTTGGTAAAGCGTTAAAAGACGCTGTGAACGCATAAGATTTATAAATAACAAATATGCGAGTAGATAAGTTCTTAAAAGTTTCCAGAATAATAAAAAGGAGAGCTTTGGCCGCCCAGGCTTGTGATGCAGGCAAAGTTTCTGTTAATGGCAAGGTTTCTAAGCCTTCTGTTACAGTGAAAGAAGGCGATGTTATAGAACTTACTTTAGGAGATAAGACGAGGAAGTTTGAAGTTTTAACTCTTAAAGAAAGCACAAGAAAGGAAGATTCAATAACTATGTATAAAGTGGTTGACCATGTTTAGATCTAAACATGGTCAACCACTTTTTAATGCAAATTTTAGTTTATGAATTTTTTATTCAATAGTTATTAACGAACTAATATTATTAAAAACTCCAGGACCAATTCTAGTAACGTTTTGAATTTCTGTGATAGAGCTGAAAGCTCCATTTGCATTTCTATGTTCTATGATGTTCTCGGCTAAAGTTGCTCCTATGCCTGGAAGTGTTTGTAGTGTCTGTAAGTCAGCTGTATTTATGTTTACTAGACCACTTTGTTGCTCTGCTGCATTTTGTTGTACCTGTACTATAACTTCGCTTATGGGTTCGTCATAAATACTTGGTATTATTATGTGTTCGGCATCTTCTAAAAAATTTGCTAGGTTTATACGATTCAAATCAGCAAACTCTGTTGGTCCACCTGCTTTATATAATGCATCTACTATTCTAGCCCCTGAGTTAAGAGTGAAAACTCCTATGTTTTCAACTTCACCAGAAATAAATATAGTAATTTCAGTTGATTCCTCTATGTAGCCTAAATTCTCGGTGGGTGTTGCATATTCTGCTATTTCTAGAATTTCCTCTGCTTCTTCAGTGACTTTTGCCATAGGGACTTCAAGTTCACTTACCGCTTCATTTCTATTTGGCATAAAAAAAGCATAATAAACTAAACCTACTATCAAAAGTGCTGTTATACCAACAGCCATATAAATTTTATCTTTTGTTAATTGAATTTTCATAAAAACCTCTTTAATTTTTTCTTTTTATTTTGACATAAAAACGTAATTTTTTCAAGAGCTTTTTTATAATTTCGGCGATTTTCACAAAAAATGATATAATAAATCGACTTATACAAGCGAAATAGACAGAGCCTCCAATGGTGAAGCCCCAAAAATAGAAAAATCTTATGGTTCCTTCTGCGAAATTAAAAACAAAATATAGCACTATTACTAAAGTTATAAGCCATAAAATACTATCTTCTAAATAGACAACCCAATTTTTATGCTTTATAACTCTCCTTAAAATGCGAGTAATATCAAATAAAAAGCCTATTATAGCACCTATTGCTATAGTTAGAAGAAAAATCATTTAAAAATCTTTTCTAATATATTTTTAGTTTGAATTCTTTCTTCAGCGTAATTTAAGCCATTTATTTTTCCGTCTACTTCTAGCTCGCCTTTTTCAAGATTCAGTGCATTAATGTGTATATTTTCGCCTTTTATTAATAGTGCCCCTAAATCTGTTTCTGCTACAATTTCATCCTCATCAAATCTTATTACTTCTAAAATGCCTGTTATAAATAATTTTTCACGCTTTTCTATGATTACTTTGTGTTTAGCCATTAATCTTTTTTCTTCCAAGACTGGCACCCCCTTTTAAAGAATTATATTAGTTTATTTATAAAAAAATTCTAAAAAAATTCTTGAAAAAATCTGAAAAATATGCTAAAATTAAAAAATGAAAATATTGAAAATATTATTAGGTATAAGTGTTTTAGTTTTGATAGTAGGTACTGGTTTACACATTTATTATCAATATACTATTTATTTGGAATATTTAGAGCGGACAGAGTATTTAGAAAATAGGATAGCGGAAGAAACTGAAAGAAATAAAACTTTAATGACTTTATATCAAAATCGATTTTCAGATGAAAGAGTAGAACAAATGGCAAGAGAGCGTTTAGGACTTGTTCGTCCTAATGAAATATTATTTGTGCCTATTTCTGAAAATTAATGTGGAGATGATTTTCATTGTCGTTTGCTAAAATTGTAAAAGCATAAAAAAATCTGAACTGGGAAGCATAATAAAAACATAAGTTCAGGGGGAATATTCGTCAAATGCGTAAAAAAGTATTGTTTTTACTATCTTTAATAAGCTTCTGCGGGCCTACACACGTTGCTTTTTCAGAAAACATCACACATCTTGTTCCCATTGGTTTGCCGGTCGCTATGCAGGTCAAAACAGAAGATTCACTAATTTCGGGAATGGGGACGATAACTTACTTTAATCCACAAACTAACAAATTTGCAGCCTTGGGTCATGGGATTATGGATGTAGATACAAAGGACATTGTAGAAATAACTGAAGGCTATATTTTTGCTTCAGATTTAATTGACATTAAAAAAGGAGAAGAAGGAACACCAGGGGAGCTTAAAAGTGATATAGACTATAAAAATAAATTAGGAAAAATCACAAAAAATAGAAAAACTGGAATATACGGAGAACTAGCGAATATAGAAATTTTAAATACTATGTTAGTTGCCAAAAGAACGGAAATAGAAAGAGGAGAAGCAGTTTTACTTTCGAGTATTAATGGAGAATTATTAGAATATTCTATCAACGTAGAAAATGTAAATCCACATACAGTTGATCCTACAAAAAGTTTTATAATAAAGATAGAAGATGATAGATTGATAGATTTAACTGGTGGAATTATTCAAGGAATGAGCGGTAGTCCAATTTTGCAAAATGGTAAAATCATAGGCGCTGTTACGCATGTTTTCGTTTCAGATCCTACTAAGGGTTATGGAATTTTTATTGAAAGTATGTTAGAATGTGAAATGATATAATATAAGAAAAAGTCCAATAAATTTTTTAAGGGCTTTTTTTTTGTAGTTTTTTGTGATATAATTAGTTATATTACTATATACAAAATTATAAAGTTTTTTTGGATTTTTGGTTAATGATAAGGGAGATATTATGAATAACAAATACAAATATGTAAGAATTGCTATTAAAATTCTAGGTGTGTTAGCTTTTATTAATTTGTTGACTATGCCGTTCACTGCAAGGATTGCTTTGGCTGCTATATTGCAAGCACTATTATTAATTTCGATTTGCCTTTACGCTTTGTTTTTTGATAAGCTTTCAAAGTTAGTACATATAGTTGTAATTGTTGGCTTTTCAGTTCCTTTGATATTTGCTGTTTTCTTAGGAGTTTATGGAAATAGAAGCACAGCAACATTTGATGAAGATGTTGTTATTGTTTTAGGTGCTGGAATTATTGGTGAAGAGCTTAGTCAGCATTTAGCTAAAAGATTAAATAGGGCTATTTATTATTTTGAACGTAACCCAAATGTCTATATAATAGTATGTGGAGGTTTAGGGGATAGAGCGACTATCACAGAAGCTGAGGCTATGGCAAGACACCTTTATGAAAGAGGTGTTCCACGTGAAAGAATTTTGCTTGAAAAATTATCTACTTCTACGCTTGAAAATCTTATTTTTGCACAAGAAATCTTGAACGAATATTTTCCAGAAGGTTTTAATGCTGTCTTAATATCAAGTGACTTCCATATGTTTAGAGCGGTAAGAATGGCTAGAAGTATTGGAATGGACGTTAACCATTTAGGTGCTCCTACTCCTGTTTTTCTGTTAGCTGAAAATTACTTGCGTGAAATGTTGGCTGTTACATATTTTTTAGTTTTTGGATAGCTATAATTTTTAAGTTAATCTACTTCAAAGATGAAAGTACAAAAATTTAATTTATAGATTGAATTATGTGAAAATTTATGATATAATTGTGAAAATATATAGAATACAGTAAGCGATATTAAAAATCACCTCCACCTAAATTTTAAATTCAGTTAGAAGTCGCTGAATTTAAAATTTGTCGTAGTCGTTTTTCGTTGTCGTTTGCTATATAATGATTAGACAAGAGGTTTATATGAAATTTTTACCGACAACTCCAGAAGAAATAAAAGGCCAAAGTGTAGATTTTGTATTAGTAACGGGGGATGCTTATGTAGATCATCCGTCTTTTGGTGCAAGTGTTATTGCTAGGGTTCTTGTAGATGCAGGTTTTTCAGTGGCAATATTAGCACAGCCAGATTGGAAAAGTAGAAAGGATTTTGAACGCTTTGGGCAACCAAGGCTTGCATTTTTGGTGACAGGTGGTAATATAGATTCTATGGTGAACCACTACAGCGTTGCCTTGAAAAAGAGAAAAAAAGATTCGTATTCGGCAGGTGGAGAGATAGGTAAACGTCCTAATCGTGCGACAATCGTATATGGCAATAAAATTAGAGAGTCATACAAAAATGTTCCAATAATAATAGGTGGGTTAGAGGCGAGTTTAAGGCGCATGTCTCATTATGATTATTGGGATAATGGCGTGAGGCGGTCTATACTTTTGGATTCTTCTGCTGATTTGTTAGTATATGGTATGGGAGAAAAGCAGATAGTAGAGATAGCAAGAGCCTTAGACAATAACACCCCAATATGTCAAATAAAAGGCGTTAAGGGTACTGTATACAAGACTAAAGATATTTCAGTCTTAAAAGATTATGTAATGCTCCCAGATTTTAAACAAGATAACACCAAAGAAGATTATGCGAAAAGCTTTGTAATACAATATGAAAATACCGACTTTAAAACAGCCAAAGTCCTAATAGAAAACTATAATGGTATTTTTGTTGTACAGAATACACCAGCACTACCTCTTACAACAAGTGAATTTGATAAGGTATATTCTTTTCCATATGCACGAACATACCACCCGATGTATGAAAAAAACGGCGGCGTACCTGCTATAGAAGAAGTGAAGTTTAGTATTATAAGTAATAGGGGGTGCTATGGTGGCTGTAATTTTTGTGCGTTGACATTTCATCAAGGGCGAGTTGTGCAGGCACGTAGCCATAAATCTATTCTAATTGAGGCAGAGAAAATCACCTACGATGAGGATTTTAAAGGTTATATCCATGATGTAGGAGGTCCAACTGCAAATTTTAGAGGTTCTGCGTGTGATAAACAGCTAACACATGGATCTTGTAAGAATAAACAATGTTTATTCCCAAAGCCATGTAAAAGTTTGAAAATAGACCATTCGGATTATTTAAGCTTGCTAAAAAAAGTTAGGCAATTGCCGAAAGTTAAGAAAGTATTTGTTCGTTCGGGTATAAGATATGATTATTTGATGTATGACAAGTCGGACCAGTTTTTTAGAGAACTATGTGAGCATCATGTAAGTGGTCAGTTAAAAGTTGCACCAGAACATATATCGGACAGGGTTTTGGAAAAAATGGGTAAGCCAAGCTTTGACTTATATGAAAAATTTGCTGAGAAGTTTTATGATATAAATAAAAAGTTAGGCAAAAAGCAATTTCTTGTGCCATATCTTATTTCTAGCCATCCAGGAAGCGATTTAAATGCTGCTATTGAACTTGCATTATATCTAAAAAAGATAAATCATATGCCAGAGCAAGTGCAGGATTTTTACCCAACACCAGGCACTTTATCAACTTGTATGTATTATACTGAGATAGACCCAAGGACGAATAGAAAGGTATATGTGCCCAAAACTGTAAAAGAAAAGGCAATGCAAAGGGCATTGATGCAATACCGCCATCCAAGCAACTATAATTTAGTTAAAGAGGCTTTGATAAAGGCAGGGCGAGAAGATTTGATAGGTTTTGAAAAAGATTGTTTGATAAGGCCAAGAGGGCATAGCAAACAGCAAGACTTGACTAAAAAAACAGTTAAACAAGGAGCAGCTTACGTAGCAAATGCTCCGAAGGCTCGCTCTGCAAAACATTCAAAATCTAAAAAAGGTACAATAAAAAATGTACAGAATACAAGGAGAAAAAATGAACTTAACAGGAAAACAAAGAAGCTTTTTACGTAAACAAGCTGTTACAATGAAACCTATTATGCAAATAGGAAAAGGCGGCTTGACAAACGAAATAAAAACAGCTATAAGAAACACACTAGAAGCTAGAGAGCTTATAAAGATTAGCATTTTGCAAAATTCAGATGCTGAGAGAGAAGAAGTTGCAGAATCGCTTGAAGAAATGGGATTTAATATAGTACAGAAAATAGGCAGGGTTATAGTTGTTTTTAAAGCTTCTAGTAAAAAAGAAAATCAAAAAATTTCAGAAGAAGTTAAAAAAATAGGAAAATAAGGTTAAATTAAATGGATTTTATTAATCAGTCGACAATTGAGGTTGCAAAAGAATTGCTTGGAAAGAAACTGCTTATCAACCATAATGGTGTGTGGGTAGGCGGTTATATTGTGGAAACAGAAGCTTATCTTGGTGTGGAGGATATGGCATGCCACAGTTATAATGGAAGGCGGACACCTAAAGTGTTCTCTTTATATGAGATTGGTGGAACAATTTATATTTATGTGATGCACTCACATCATATGCTGAATATTGTTACTCGGGATGTTGATGTTCCAGAAGCAGTTTTGATTCGTGCTATCCAACCAGTCGAGCAGGTTAAATATATGCTCATGAATCGAAAGATAGAGGGAATTAATATTTCTAATGGTCCAGGAAAGTTGACAAAAGCCATGGGAATTACGAAAGACCTAGATGGCACTAAACTTAATGTAGGACAGCTTATAATAGATGAGGTGAGTTGTGTTTATCCAAAAAACATTATTACTTCTCCTCGAATAGGCATTCCTAATAAAGAGCCTTGGACTGGTAAGCCATTACGCTTTTATGTCGAAGGAAATCCTTATGTTTCCCGAATTAAAAAGAGAGAAATGAAAGAAGTAGAAGAGTCTTGGAAAGTTTGAATTTACACCCAATTTTTTCATTAGTTTTTTCTTGCAATTCTCTTATGAAATGTGATATAATAGAATTTATAAAAATTGTTTAAAATAGGAGTATAAAAATATGATAGAAATTAAGCCAGATTTTGAACTGACAGGGGCAAACATTTATTTAACAAAAGAAGTTATAGCGACAATAGCTAGCAAAGCCGCACTTGAAATAGAAGGCATTAGCTTTCCTGAGAAAGGGAAAAATGATAAAAAAGGTTACTCAAAATTTGTGAAAATAGAAGGCTTAGATGACGAACTGCAGATAACTCTTTTTGTAAACGTTAAAAATCCTAAAAATTTATTAGAAACTTCTAAAAATATTCAGAAAAAAGTGAGATCCGAAATACAAAATATGACAGGAATTATAGTGGGTAAAGTTAACATAACAACTTTAGGAATAGCTTGATGGAAGGAAAGAGTAAACGAAGTGAAGAAAGAGAAGAAGGTTTTAGACTCATTTTTAGTCTAGGTTTTGAAGATGGGGCAGGAGATGAAGAAAGAGTTCTAACTGCTACTGGTTTTACAAAAGAAATTTTAGAAAAAACATCAGAAAATCTTGAAAAAATAGATGAACATATAAAAAACAACTTAAATAAGTGGAAGTTTGAAAGGATAAACAAAGTAGATTTAGCACTTATTAGAGTTGCTATCTGTGAAATTCTTTTTCTTGAAACACCAAAACCTGTTGCAATTTCAGAGGTTCTTAAACTCGCGAAAGACTATAATGGGTCTGAAACATTTATAAATGGAATATTGGCAAAAATATGAAAAAAATTCTTTCTGTTACACAAGTTAATAAGTATATAAAGAGCCTTCTGGACTCAGACGTTATACTGAATGGTATTTTTGTTCAAGGTGAAATTTCTAACTTTAAATCTAGTGGTGGTCATTTTTATTTCACTTTAAAAGATGAAAATGCTACTTTAAATTGTGTGATGTTTAAAAACAATGTCTTAGATTTGAACTTTTCACCAGAAAATGGGCTAGAAGTTATGATTTTTGGAAGGATTAGCATTTATGAAAAAACAGGAGCTATGCAAATTTATGTAGAGCTTATGGAACCATATGGTATAGGTGCATTAAATCTTTCTATTGAGCAACTTAAAAAGAAACTTCTTGAAAAAGGAATTTTGGATGAAAAACATAAGAAACTGTTACCTGAAAAAGTTCGCACGATTGCACTAATTACTTCTGAAACTGGGGCGGTAGTCCATGATATGATGAAAATTGCTAAAGCTAGAGATAAAAGCGTTAATCTTATTATCATTCCTGCTATAGTACAAGGAAAAGAGGCAGAAAATAGTATAGTAAATGCTATTGAAATAGCAAATGTATATGGGAAAATAGATGTTATAATTTTAGCACGTGGTGGTGGAAGCACTGAAGATTTAATGCCCTTCAATACAGAAAGTGTTGCAATGGCAATATATTATTCAGCTATACCACTTGTTTCAGCAATTGGTCATGAGACAGATTTTACAATTTCAGACTTAGTGGCAGATATGAGAGCTTCAACACCTTCAAATGCTATAGAACTTTGCATTAAAGAAAGTGTGAATGATTTAGAATATGTCTTGAATTTGCTTAAAACTATAGAATATTTTGCTAATAGCAAACTTGAAGGGCATAAAACTAGACTTTTTAGAACTCTAGAACATCCGAACTTTAAAAATCCTTTAAAGCCTATTTATGACAGACAACTTTATTTACAAATGTTAATAAAAAATATTGAAAATCTTTCGCCATTGTCTATTCTAAAAAAAGGATATGCAATTATTCATGCAGAAAAATTTGAAGAAGGTAGCACAATAAAAATAGAACTTCAGGAAAAAAGTATAGAAGCTGAGGTTAAAAAAATTTATGAAAAATACGAAAAAGACATATGAACAAGCACTTAAAAGATTAGAGCAAATAACAACCTTAATGGAAGATTCAGAAACACCACTTGAAAAAAGTGCAGAACTTTACAAAGAAGCGATAGATCTTGCTGTTTTCTGTTCTGAAAAATTAACAAATGCAGAGGGTGAAATAATTGTATTAAAAAAAGAGGCAGATAACGTTTTTAAGCGACTAAAATTTGAAGGAGAGTAATGTTTACACAAATTATAAATGAACATTTAGAAAAAAATATAGAAAACATTAAACCTTATGAGCTTAAAGAAGCTATGCACTATGCATTAATGTCAGGTGGGAAAAGGCTTAGGCCGAATATTTTGCTTCTTTCGTGTTCTGCTTTTTCTTCTGATTACAAAAGAGCTATTAATCATGCTATAGCTTTGGAAATGATACATGCTTATTCTTTAATTCATGATGACCTTCCAGCTTTAGATAACGACGATTTTAGACGTGGAAAACCTACAACACATAAAAAATTCGGAGAGGCTATAGCAATTTTAGCGGGCGATGCTCTTTTAAATAGAGCTTTTGAAACTATGCTGAAATCAAGAAACTTATATGCTACTAAGATTATAACTAAAGCGGCTGGAACAAGTGGAATGATAGCAGGACAAACAGCAGATATTTTAGGAAAAGAAAATACATTTTACATTCATAGTAAAAAAACAGCTGCCCTTTTTTATGCGGCATTTTATGCGGGTGCAACTTTAGGTCATGCAACTAAGCAAAATTCCAGAAAATTGGCACATGCAGGTTTTCTTTTCGGATTATATTACCAACTCAAAGATGATATCGAAGATGGAGAAATTAGTGTGAAGGCTAACCCAGAACTTATTTTAGGCTCATGCCTTCATATTATAAAAAATTTAAACTTACGAAATGATGAATTATATGAATATATTAAAGAAATTACAAAACACTAAGCCAGAAAAAATAAAAACATTAAGTATGGCACAATTAAAACGCTTAAGTCAAGATATTAGAAAGTTTTTAGTACAATCTCTTTCTGAAACTGGTGGCCATTTAGGCTCAAATTTAGGTGTAGTAGAGATTACTATAGCTCTTCATTATTGCTACAATTCCCCAAATGATAAATTTCTTTGGGATGTTGGCCATCAAGCTTATGTGCATAAAATTTTAACAGGGCGTGCTGATAAATTTAAAACATTACGTCAACTGGATGGTCTTTCAGGTTTTCCTTCTCCAAATGAAAGCGACCATGATCATTTTACGATTGGTCATGCTTCTACATCACTTTCTTCAGCAATGGGACTAGCTACAGCAAGAGACTTAAAGGGTGAGAATAATCATGTTATAGCAATTTTTGGGGATGGCTCTTTGACTGGTGGCTTATGCTATGAAGCACTTAATAATATTGGTGCAAGTGGTACTAATGTTTTAGCTATTTTGAATGATAATCAAATGTCTATATCAGAAAATGTTGGTGCTATTCATAAATATCTTGATAATTTGAGGGTAAGCAAAGCTTACATAAGCACTAAAACGAGTGTTAAGAGAAGCCTTGAATTTTTGCCATATGGCAAAAAAATAGCTTATGCTACTAAAAAAACTAAAGATAATTTAAGAAGTTTTCTTTTACCAGGAAGCTTTTTTGAAGAGCTTGGATTTACTTATATAGGTCCTGTTGATGGTCATGATATTGAAGATCTTATAACAGTTTTTAATAAAGTTAAGGAGATTAAAGGTCCTATTCTTCTTCATGTAAATACACAAAAAGGCAAAGGCTATGAACTTGCTGAAAAAGAGCCAGAAAATTATCATGGTGTTTCTAGCTTTGACATTAATTGTCCAATTAATGGGCATGAGAAAGAGACTTATTCAGAAATTTTAGGTAAAGAATTAATAAATATAGCTGGTAGAAATGAAAAAGTAGTAGGAATAACAGCTGCTATGCCAGATGGTACAGGTCTTTATCGTTTTAAGGAAGCTTTTCCTGAGCGTTTTTTTGACGTTGGCATAGCGGAAGGCCATGCAGTTTTGTTTTCAGCAGGCTTAGCAAAAGAAGGTTTTATACCAGTTGTTGCTATTTATTCAACTTTTTTGCAAAGAGCATATGATCAGATAGTTCATGATGTTTGCCTTGGAAATTTTCATGTAGTTTTTTCTATTGATAGAGCAGGAATAACAGGTGAAGATGGGGAGACTCATCAAGGAATTTTTGATATTAGTTTTCTTTCACATATTCCAAATTTGTGTATTATGGCACCAAAAGATAAAGTAGAGTATATCGCTATGTTGAATTTTGCCGTAAGTGAAATGAAAGGACCAGTTGCAATTCGCTATCCTAAAGGGATGCCGAATACCTTTGAAGACTGTGTAAAAATTGAATATGGTAAAAGTGAAGTATTGTTAAAAGGCGAAAAAGTCGCTATAGTCGCGTTTGGACATATTGCTAAAACTGCTGTGGAAGTGGCCGAAAATTTAAAGCAAAATGGATACAATCCTACAGTTATAAATGCACGTTTTGCAAGCCCTTTAGACGCTCAAATGTTAGAAGAGCTAAAAAGCTATGAATATGTTTTTACTGTAGAAGAAAATGTCAAAGAAGGTGGCTTCGGCTCACTAGTTGCTTTAGAAGTGAGGCATACACATATTTTTGCACTAGAAAAAAAGTATATCCAAGCAGGAACGAGAGAACAACTCCTTAAACTAAACGAATTAGATGTAAAATCAATATATGAGAAAATAAAAAAATGTATAGATTAGATATTGTAACAGCACAAAAACTTGGAATTTCACGTCACAAAGCTAAAGACTTAATACAAAGAGGTGAAGTACAAGTTGATGGAAATATTTTGACGAAACCGTCTTTTATAGTAAATGAAGATGTTCTTATAGAAACGGCAGGTCTAAAATACGTAAGCCGAGGTGGATATAAATTAGAACATGCACTTGAGACATTTAATTTTAAGCCTTACGGAGTTTGTGTAGATATAGGTGCTTCCACAGGTGGCTTTACGGACTGTCTCTTACAAAATGGAGCTGAATATGTTTATGCCGTAGATGTAGGAACGAATCAATTGGCTGAAAAACTAAAAAATGATGAGCGTGTGGGCAGCTTTGAAAATACACATATAAAAAATTTTTCACTAGATTTTTTAAGTGATATAGTGACGATAGATGTTAGTTTTATTTCTCTTGAGCAAGTTTTGCCAATAGCTTATAGTTTGCTTAAAGAAGGTGGTTTTTGTATTGTGTTAATAAAACCTCAGTTTGAGTTAGGGAAAAAGGGCAGGGTAACGAAAAAAAATCATAAGCCTATTTTATTGAAGATTAAAAGATTATTGGTGCAATTAGGATTTGAATTGAGGAATGAAACTGCTTATGGCGATGAGTATTTTTATTTGCTTAGGAAAACAAATAAAAGAAGAGCTTGAAAATAGTGATTACATTATTGATTAGGATGGTGAATTTATGATTTTGAAAAATGGGGAACATTTTGAAGAAAAGATTATAGAAGATGAAAAAAGAAGGACTGAATTAATTGATGGAGTTTATTATTTCTATCCTGAAGCCTCTTTTGGACACGGTATGTCGATGGGAAGTATCCATAGAATCTTTTCTAATTATTTACGGGGGAAAAAATGTGTAGTCACACCAGATGGAGTTAATCTTTTTTTAGATGAAGAAAATACCTTTAGACCAGATATAATGGTAATATGTAATCTTGATATTATAAAGCACAATGGAATACATGGAACGCCTGATTTAGTAGTAGAAATACTTTCCCCATCAACTGCAAAAAATGACAGAAGTAAAAAGAAAGACATTTACGAGCGTTATGGTGTTAAGGAATTTTGGATAGTTGATGTAGCTAATAGATCTATTGAAGTATACTTAAATGACGGTAAAAAGTTTCATTTAGATGAAGTATATGTCGTGTTTAGAAATTACGAAAAAGAAGAAATGACTACCGAAGAAATTTGGAGTAAAGAAAATGTGAAAGTTTCTTTGTTTGATGATTTGGTTGTTAACTTAGAAGAGGTGTTTGAAAATATTATATAATCTATAAAAATGTGGAGAATTTATAAATTATGAAAAAAATAGGCATTATTGCAAATGAAACAAGAGATATAAATTATGAATATAGAGACTATATCTTGTCCTCTTTACCTGAAATAAATTTTCTTCTCCCTGGGCAAAATTTAGAACAATTTATAAAAAATTGCGATATTTGTATAGTGCTAGGCGGTGATGGTACAATTTTGAACTACGCACGCCTTTGTGCTAGGTATGAAACATACATTCATGGCATAAACCTCGGTTCAGTTGGCTATTTGACTGATGTTTCAAAAGAAAATGGAATAGAAGCTATAAAAAATTTGTTAGCAGGGAATTTTATAAAAGAAGATCGGATGATGCTCAAATGTGAAGATCACATTGCTTTAAATGATATTTGCATAGTTAAAGGTAGCTATGCTAAAATGATTTCATTAGAGCTTTCTATAAATGGAGAATACGTAGATTCTTACAAGGCAGACGGTATAATAATAAGCACACCAACTGGTTCTACAGCTTATAACCTAGGTGCAGGTGGCCCAATTTTAGAGCCTCTTTTAGATAATATAATAATAACACCTATAGCACCTTATAGACTTTTGAATAGACCTATCGTTTTAAGTGCAAATTCTGAAATTAAAGTTAAGGCTGCTAATAGTGAGCTAGTAGTAGATGGAGTTAATGTTTTTTGTGCAGAAGAATACACAGTTAAAAAATCTGCCCATAGTGTTGGTATTTTGAGAACACAAAAAACAAATTTTTATAACATTATGAAAGAGAAATTTTCAATATGATAGAACAACTGACTATTAAAAATATAGCTATAATCGAAGAATTAAATATAGAATTTAATACAAATTTGAATATTCTTTCAGGTGAAACTGGTGCTGGAAAGTCTATAATTATTGATTCGCTTAGCTTTTTATTAGGAGCTAAAACACCTATCTCTGTACGAAAAGGCACAGAGATAGGTGAAGTTTCTGGTGTTTTTTTCATAGAAGAAAAAAATAGAAACGAAGCCAGTGAACTTGTAGATTTAGCAGAAGACAATAGAATTTTAATAGTGCGTACAATTTCTTCAAAAAACACAATAAAAATAAATGGTAAAACTTCAACACTATCTATTTTAAGAGGTCTTTCATCTCTTCTTATAGATATTCACGGTCAATTTGAGCATAGCTATCTAATAAATGAAGCTAGACATATAGGTCTTTTGGATTGGTTTTGTGATGAAAAAATGGCAGAAGTTAAAGAAAATTTGAAAGTCTCTATAGAAAGCTATAAAAAAGTAAATGAAAAAATAACTGATTTAACAGAAAAAGCTTCTGAAGAACGTATAGAAATGTTAAATGAATATATAGAAGAATTTGAAACGCTAAAACTAAAACCAAACGAAGAGGACAAAATCGCAGAGCGTCTAAAATTTTTACACAGTTATAAAGATAATGCCGAAAATTTTTCAAAAGCTACGGAATTAGTTTACTATGATGCCCTTTTAAAAATAACAGAAGCCAAAAAGCTTCTTAGAAGCACAGAATATGAAGGCCAGTTAGAAAGTATAAGAATATCTTTAGATGAACTAGGCAGAGAGTTGAAAAACACCAATTTAAGACTAGATATTAACGAGCTTTCTAATTTAGAAAGTCGTTTTTCAGAAATTCAAAAATTGAAGCGTAAACACATAAGAGAGTACGATGAACTTTTAACTTATCATAACGAGCTTATAGAAGAATTGAATGGTATGCAAAATTTAGCGGAACATTTAAACACGTTAAATACAGAAAAGAAAGAAATTCAATCTAAGATTGTAAGTGATTGTGAAGCTCTGCATAAATTTAGATTAGAAGCGAAAAAGACGCTTGAAATTTCTGTTACTAAAAATTTAAAAGAGCTAAATATGCCTAATGTTATTTTTAGCGTTTCTGTAGAAAAAAAGCAAAGTTTAAGTGCAAATGGTAATGATAATGTATCTTTCTTGATTTCCCCAAACTTGGGTGAAGAGCTTAAACCTTTGGCTAAAATAGCTTCTGGTGGAGAAATGAGCAGGGTTATGCTTGCTTTAAAGTCAACTCTTGCAAAAAACAACAAGACGCAAACGTTTGTCTTTGATGAAATAGATGCAGGAGTGAGCGGAAGAACAGCACAAAAAATGGCGGAAAAATTACAAGTTCTAGCTAATGAAAAACAAATACTTTGTATAAGCCATTTGCCACAAATAGCGGCAATGGCGGATAGTCATTTTTTAATTGAAAAAATTCAGAGTGATGGAAAAACCCGCTCTAATGTTCGTGAATTATCAGAAGATGAAGTAATAAATGAGCTTGCAAGGCTAATTGGTGGTGCTAAGATTACGGAAAATACACTTAATGCGGCACATGAGATGAAAGAACTAGCTAGAAGTTTGAAAACTGCCTAAACTACAACTGGAAACTTATATTCTATATTATTCTTTTGTCCCAAAGCTCCATAAAAAACATCACTTGCGAAGATTTCCTTTTCTATAAGTAGGTGTTTTTTATTTTTTATATTTGTTATTATCTCTGTGTTTTTTTCTATTTCTTTCAGATAGTCTTGTTTTTCTTTTCTAAATCCTAAAATACGTATGAAAGGGATATCATAAGTAATATCCTCTTTTTTTATATTTAAAAAAGTGTGGACTAAAGCTCTTTGGATTCTTGTTTTTGTGTAATTTTTACAAGCTACTTCTTCTATTAAATCTTCAAGCAAGAAGCTTTTTGATTTTTTTATGCGATTATATAATTCATCATTTAAATCGAAGATTTTTTCAGAATTTTTTTCAACATTTTTAAATGAGTAATGGAACAATTGGCTAAAATCATTTAGAGTTATTAAACGGTTTAGTTTTAACTTTTCAAGAATGGATGGCGGAACGGCTTTATTGATTTCTTCCCAATTTTCTTCTTTTAAAAGTTCACCGATTTTCGTTGCAGAAGTTAGATTTTGATTTCTTTCTATTAAATATGGATTTATATGATTTGGTAAGTATTTCAAATATTCTATTGCTAAAATATTATTTGGGTGATTTATTATAGAATTATCCAAGGGGTGGCTTGCTGCATCCAATGCTTTTTCTCTCGCTTTGGGAAAATTTAAGCCCTTTTTTAAATTTTCTTTTAAATTTTGTGTAAATAAAGCGTTTTCTTTTTCTAAAAAGCTTGATATTTCAAGTAATTTTTCTATTTCAGTGCATTCTGCACCAAATGATAGGGCATTTATACCTGATAATTCTAGTAATTTCACCGAATATCTTGCAAAATGTTCTGCACTTGCTGTTCCATAAAATGTTGGTATTTCTATCACTATATCTATGCCGTTTTCAAGTGCTATTTGTGTTTTTGAGTATTTGTTTAGTTTTGCTGGTAAACCTCTTTGCGCAAAGTTACCTGTTATTGCTGCTATTGCAATATGTGCATTGGTGTTTTTCTTTGCTTTTTGCATGTGAAATATATGCCCGTTATGTAGTGGGTTATATTCTGCGATTATTCCTAAAATTTTCATTTAAATTACCTCAAAGTTTTTATATAGTAAGTTCGTTTCAAAGTAGTAACAACCGAGTATCAAATCATCATGGAACGTGATGATTTGATACTCGGTTGTTACTACTTTACGCAGAATTTACTGTACCTATAGTTTACCATATATGTGTAATATTATCAAGATTTTTAATTAAAAAATCTTAATTTTTGTGTTTAACATCTTTGTGTTTTGACTATTTATAATTATTTTAGCTGGCTTTAGTGTTTTTGTTTCGATATTAAAACTTATTTATTGACTAAAATACTGTGTTATAATGAAGTTATGAATAAAAAACATATAAAGCAATAAAAAAATTCAAAACTATCGCCCTTGTGTGTGAGAATATAGTTTCCTAAATAATTAGGAAATTATACTTCACGTATAGAGGTATAGTTTCAAAAAAAATTAATTTAGAGGAGATTTAAGTCTATGAAAAACTTAAACAAGAGAAGTTTTTTAAAGAAATTTGTAGTAGGAACTTTAGTAGCAACAATGATGTTTGGATCAATACCAACTATGGCATCAGTTTCTGAAATACCAACAGCTGATATTCTTTCTAGCAGAAATGGAGCTTTATGGAGGGTTATTGGTGTTCAATTTGAAGTATATGAATAAAAATAGTGTAAAAAAAGTCATACTAACTGTTCCTTTATCTTTTTTGTTTTCTTGCACGAGTTATTTTACTTATTCGGAAGATAGTTTGCAAAATGCAAGCCAACATATACAAAGTGATATTATAAAAACAAATTCTTTAATTGAATATAGTGAAAACTCTGATTTTGAAAGTATTATTAACGACTTTCTTTATGAATTCTATGATATAGACAGGTTTAATCTTTCTTTCGTTCTTTATGACACAGAGACCAATAGCGCAATAAGAAGTTATGGAAATATAAATGAGAAACAAAATGTTTCTAATATATTTTTGCCTATTTCAACCGCTATATTGATAGAGGAATTAAATTTGAACTTAGATTCTGTATTTCCGAATATTTTATATACCCACGAAAATGGTAATATAGTAAGCTCTCCTCTAGGAAATACAAGCCCCGATTTTTTTACAGGTTATATAACTTTTAGAGAAGCTTTTATAAAATCAAATTTTCCAACTTTTGCGCTCTTTATAGAAAATAAAGATATGACTAAGTTTCATGAAATTATACGAAAACTTGGTATACCTATAGATTATGATTATAGAATTCCAAATTTAAGAGAAGTTGTAGGATATGGTATTTTTTTAACCCCAAAAGAGATAATTTCTTTATATGAAATTTTCTTAAATGAAGGAAAATTTTTAGTAGAAAATGAATATTTAAATCTATTTTCCCAAGATACTATATCAGAAATTTTGGATTTAATGTATAAATCTTCTTTTCAAACTAATAAAAATTTAATATTAAGCGAAGAAACATCATATTTTTTAGAAAATGAAACTAGAACAATATACACTTTAACAGGTGGTTACGCTCTATCTAACGAAGATTTTAATATATGGCTTGCAGGATTTTACCCTAAAGAAAATCCTAGATATATTTTTTCTATAAATTCTTCTTATAATTTTAGACAGCCACAAAGTGACTATGATATAATAAATTATACCTCACCACATTATGTAGTAGAATTGGCATTAAATTTACTTCGTTATAGCATAAAAGTTGACACCAGATATTAGTATTTTAAAATGTGTTTATGGTAAACTAAGAAGTATCGGTTAGTGTATATGAAGCTTCGCTTTACAACCCAAGATTTTTCTGATAAATACAAAAAATATCAATCACATTTCATAACCATTATAAAAAAAGAGCTTAAGCTCTTTTTTTATATGATTGAAATTATCATGTTTTCAAAAGTAGAGAATTATATCTTTCAATTCATGAATTTTTGATGGTTTCCTTTTATATTTAACTTCTTTCTCTCCTGGTCTTTTTAAAATTAACTCAACTATTGAG
>Ga0131853_10007357_pt1 | contig 19909 bp, 19 predicted proteins | sample TergutLab28metaG_FD_92764 | JGI IMG/M metagenome (GOLD analysis project Ga0131853, IMG submission 92764) | Labiotermes labralis P1 segment gut microbial communities from Petit-Saut dam, French Guiana - Lab288 P1 (version 2) (version 2) | ecosystem: Host-associated > Arthropoda: Insects >... | reverse complement strand
CAGCTTAACACAAGATGACCTGCAGCACTGCTTCCAACAGTGGAAAATTCGCATGGAGCGGTGTAGGGATCGGGGAGAGGACTACATTGAAGGGGATAACATTTCGATTGTCTGATTTTTTTTTCAATAAAGGGTTAGAGCATGAATCCGGTTTCTTTATTGCCACACCTCGTATATCGATTTGATGTTCCATATACATACAGTTCAGAGCATTTCTATCGTAAATAACCCATTAGTGATTATAGTATATCATATATCCCGTTAAATTACGATTGGTCTCAAATATACCATAACACAGCGAACGTTGCTGTCGATAGCCTCAGTGCTGCTGTGCATTACACTTCAAATCCGTCCGCCTGTTCTTTGTGTTTCTACCAGAAAAACCAAATACCCATCTAGGTTAACTTCATACGTCCCATTCCGAACATTAAAAAGGATATTTCAATTCACATAACAAATCCAACAAATGCACACAATGATGTGTTTATCACTTATTCGTTCACCAACATGTTTCCATCGCGGAATATACGTGCATCTGTTGGTCTTGTTATGTGAACCGAAATACCCTTCTTGGCTCTGTGCCTCCTTAAGATATTACATACATAAGAACCAACCATCTTTTCTCAAAGTAACATGGACGCTAAGAGTGGTGCGGCCGACCCTGGCGATCGAGTCTAAGAGACATCGAAAAGAATATTTTGAATTTAAAAAAAGTGCCATGAGACTGTTAAATAAAATGAAATTTAATAAATGATTGACTTTTTGAAGTTCATAATTTCAGGTACGGCGGGCATTTTGATTACTCACCCGAGCACTGAAACACCTAGCTACGCATATGCACAGTGGCTAAAAATTTTTAAGGTACCAACCAAGAACATTTTCATCAGCAACTGCCTTTTTTATGGGGACGAGTTCTGCGAGTTACTCCACTAGCTGAACGTTCTTATTAACGTCTCAAATAAAGATAGAACACTGAACGTAAGTGCTCTTGCTGAATACGCACTATTTTTAAAAAGCTTTCCTTTCGGGACACATTATTTACGTTGCCTCCATTATACACTCCTTCACATATTCATCATAAGTAAATAGTTCCGATTTCTTTGCAATTATTTGTGACACAACGAAACCTGCCTGTGCTGCTTCATTTGCTTTAGTTGCAACAGTAATTATACTCCACCGCCGCTGCAAACAACACTTCAGTTCCTTCATCCACCCTTAGTCTCCTCTCAAAAACACCAAATTTATCTTAACCAAGTTTAGCAATGGCGGCGCAACTGTACTCTTTTTGAAGCTGACGCGACCTTACTGCAAATCAGGCGAACAATTTTACCATGAACTACACTAAATATCAAGTCTTTTATTTGTCCAACTGAATGCACAACTAGATTGCTCTAGAAAACTGTTAAGACTTACATTAAAATGCTACTACATGTTTCGGTTTAACAACCATCATCAGGGGGCTTATTGTTGTGCTTAGCTAAAGTTATAATTATTAAAATAGTTAGTTACAAACGTCGTTATGAATCAGTTCGGTCGTGTGGCTGCACAGTTATTCAGTCCTTATTGGTGTGTGCACAGTGCACAGTTAAGAGCGAGACTATTAACAATTTTCTAGAGCAACCTAGTTGTGCATTCAGTTGGACAAATAAAAGACGTGATAATACAGAGTGACCCACGGGAACCTGACATCCTTAAAATAAACAGTACTCAGTTGTTTTTCAAGTAAATTCACATTTATTTATACAAAATTAAAGCTTAAAACATGCCATACTAGATGGTTAAGTTTTAAAAATGATATCGGTAAGATGACCATCTTCTTGGATGTAGTTTTCAAGACTTTTTTTTAAAATCGTCCATGACACGGGCCAACAACTGACGACCGATCGGACGAATTTCCTGACGGATGACTTCTTTCAAATCATTCAACGTACGGGTTTTGTGAGCGTAAACACGCCATTTCAAATACCCCCAAAGAAAAAAAAAATCGCACGTTGAAAGATCGGGAGAGCGAGGGGGCCACGGCACGTCTCCGAAACGGGAAATGAGGTGCCCGGGAAACATGTTTCGAGCAATGGTCATTAACTCGTTTGCAGTGTGCGCTGTGGCACCATCCTGTTGAAACCACACATTGGCACAGTTTATTCTTCTTCGGCGCAGTTCTGGCCGCAAAAAGTTTGTAATCATTTCGATGTAGCGAGCAGAGTTGACGGTTTCCGTGACTCCGTTTTCTTCAAAGAAGTAAGGTCCGATTATGCCACAAGGGGCAACAGCACACCATACCTTTACACGATCGCTGTGTAGTGGTCGTTGATGGATGTTATGTGGATTATCTGGTGACCAATAACGGCAGTTCTGTTTATTCACTGTACCGTTAAGGTGGAAATGAGCTTCGTCAGACATTAGGATTAGGTTTTCTTCCTCCTCAAACACCACCTGTATTCTCACAGCAAAATCTTCACGCTGCACGTAGTCCCTCGCTTTCAGTTCCTGAACCACCGTAATTGTGTATGGATGAAAACGCAAATCCCTTTGCAAATTTCGTCTTACTGATTCTCGGCTAATGTTTAATTCAGCAGCGTGCCTCCTTGCAGATCGTGCAGGGCTCCGCACTAACGCCTGCCTCACTCTTTCAGGTGTTCTTACCTTCTTTTCGGGTCCTCGTGGCTTTTTCTTCATCACACTACCTGTTGCTCGGAAGTTATTCACCCACAGAAGGATCGTGTTGCGACTAGGACCCGCTCCATGGCGACCAATGTTGAAATGCCGCCGGAAGAGCTGTTGGGTGACCCCGAGACTCGCCACTTTTAACAAACGCGTCGTACACAAACACGCGGTGCTCAACAGGCCCTGTCTCCATTGCTACTGAAGTGGCCAACCCAGAGGAAAAGAATGCCGACCACCTCGTCCCCCCCCCCCGGCCGACCTACTGAGTACTACCTATTCAAAAGATGTCAGGTTCCCGTGGGTCATCCTGTATCAAGATGCACGTTAGAACTTTGAAAAATACACTAAATATACACATCTTCGCATTTTTCATGAGACACACGTCCCTCGCTTTCTTTCTTTCTTTTTTATCTTTCTTTCTGTCTTTCTTTCCTTCCTTCCTTCATATCACACAAGAGACACTATAAGATCCATACATTATACATTTTATAGCACATACACTGCAAAGTCCATATGTTTGACCAGAAGAAAGACATTACTCCTTCTTGTAACGGTCCATATGAGACTGATATTTTTATGCTGAACATTCCAGAATTGAGTAGCTTTTGATCCTATCAATTACGGCACTAGACACCCTTGTAACCCCAACAAGTGCCATTAAGTTCGTAACACTTGACAACAGTTCCGGTACTGCCGACCATTCCACAACCGCGGTACGAGGAAGCCGTATTTAAAATTGCAGCAAATAAGGAATGCTTTCCCTACGTATGAAACAGCTGAATGACGGAATGCCAGGTACTTGGGTATTTTAAAACATATAGGCCATGTCTCTGAAGACAAATATCCCCTTCGAATGGTCCACCCTGAACATTCATATTGCAAGTTTCAGCAACCCTTTCTAGAGTATTTCAACAGTAGATAATTTAAAACCTGCGCCCAAAATTTCTTTCTCTTAAGTAATACAAAATAAATGGTTCAGTTTTGTGCCTGGCTGCATTCTGTAATTAAAGCAAGATCCAGGCGAAGGACGCATAAAATGAAATGGTGGGCCGCGTGTTTCAAACACCGGCAAAAAAGGGCGTAACTTGGTACTGCACTTTCAAATGATAAGAGATTTACACAGTGTGGCCATAAAAGTACAAGAAACCCCTTCCGAGTGTCCGTTATTTTAACCATACTCATGAGGAACTAATTAACACAGAAACAACAAACAAAAGCAACAATCACCTTGTGCATACACACATATATGTGTGTGTTTCATGTATGTAAGTACTTAAAGTATATACGTACATATGCACGGACGTATGTACGTATGTGTGTGTAATGTATGTAATGTATTACGTAACGTACGTATTGCTAAGTAAGATATGTGATGTATGTGGATTTGAAGGTGTGTCGACACCTACAGCCATATGTGCCCCTCTAAAATTCATTAAAATAGTCCAATAAAATCAACCAGGATTAGAACTAACGGAAGAGTGCCAAAACCCGAAAAACTTATGTAACAGTACACGCGTCACGTATAAAATATGGCAGGCCGTGTATTGGCTTGTTATCACAGTCTTAACATTACTGCAGATAAAAATGAGCCAAAAGCACAGATATCAGTGGCATGGAAGTCAAGCAAGATTAAAGATAAATACTTAAATTAGAGGTGTAAGGCCTAGAGCGGCAACAAGGCCAGAATTTTCGACATGTTACAGCGATCTCCTGCTACGAAACCGCGCAACGTATCGTCGATACGGTTAAGTACGGTGCTCTGCGTTAGAGACTACTAATACTGGCAATCGGTCAGAATGTGGACAAGGCCAATAGGTGTACACAGTGTGAACAAATGGGTCCAGATCGCCGCGCAAAATTTTCTCGTGTGTCGAGCAACTGTGGCCGATTCGGAGCCGTGTGACATTAACGACATCTCTTCTAAAAGACATGAAAGGAAGCCGCCACCCACGCACAGGCGGTTTCAGAGCTCGCAATTTAACCGCTCTTATGGGCCCATTCTTCTTGCCAGGCGAACAAAATCGTACAACAGACACGGACCGAATATCCCTTCCTAGGGCTCCGTCAGATGAAAGTCCTGGACCGCTGCATCCGGCAGCCTAGTCGCCATACAGGACCATATGGTCAGGGGCATCCCGCCCTCAGGTGGTGCGACACCACATGCAGACCTTCTATTACAACCAGACGGTCACGTGGCTAAGCATGGTGACTGAGGGGAACAGTAACAATATGGTAGGTGGGTCTGACGTTAAATGACGAGAAGAAATCTAGGAAATGGCCTGAAGTTCGCACGTGTGGGCACTATAAAAGCTGAAGAGGAAGTAGGGAATCTGGTGTCCATAGACGAAGTCACAACCAATCGAACCTTGAACAACGGCCAGTCTGTACACAAAGCCGTGTAATCCGTAAAAGTCTGGAGGTACGCTGAATCAACGACATGTGAGAGCCGGTGTTTAGCCTTTAGTCTCATGGGAGAGTCGAAGGTCGCCGTCTGAGCATACGGAATGGTAGGTTTTCACCTTTTTTTTTTACAGGCCACGAAGGCCCTTTGGGTGAGTAGAGGTATAGCTCTACTCTTTCTAGAAACTCGGCACTCTAGATGGGGGTGGGCTATCAGCCCCACGCCCCGGCCGCCTCTACCCCCGGGAAAGTCCCGGTACCCATTATACAGGAGATGGGTGGGCCCCAAGGCGGGTCAGGACGGGCAGAAAATCTCGTCCCCACCGGGATTCGATTCCGGATCGTCCAGCCCGTAGTCAGTCGCTATACCGACTGAGCTACGCATACGTAATGACAAGGTGGAATTACAGGGAATAATACGCTGCAATCGGATGTAAGAATATATGGCCCAACACAAGAAGGCGGACGCTGGCGTCCCAGATGGAACAGTGAACTCTCCAGTTCATACAATGAGCCAGACATCGTGGCGGACATTAAAATCAGAAGATTACGATGGGTAGGTCACATAATAGGAATGGAAGAAGAAAGGATTCCAAAAAAAGTTTTAAACGGTAAGTTTTACACCACAAGACCAAGAACCAGATGGGCGGATGTGGTCCAGAGGAATGCATTACAACTGCCGGGGATAAGAGGATGGAGGAGAAGAGCTGAAAATAGGGATGAATGGAGGCGTCTTGTGAGGGAGGCCAAGGTCCGGAAGGGGCTGTAGCGCCATATATGGATGGAAGGAATGGGATATCAGCTAACAGTAAAAATGTGGGAAGGAACACCCACACAATTCGAGGCGCTCTGATTTTCAGTTCATAGCTGTCGCGGTAGGTACGGTTAAACACTACACCCTTACATGAGTTGACGGAATTGCGTGAATGCAACAAGGTGGAGATTCTTCCGTAAGGGAGTGGAGGTTTCCCTGATGTCATACATATATCAAGGAAAATTTACAAAGTCACTTTGGGTAATCACTGCCCATATCAAAAGGAATCATCCAAGATGATGGACGAAATAAGTTGGCCGGAGCCAACTCTGATTCACTTTGGATGAATCAATCTGGAAGTGAACAATGTAAAGAAACGTGTCATTGCTTGTTCTCCGCACTGAAAAACGGGCGCTTCTCCTGCTTGCTACCTGGCTTCTTTTTTTAACTGCTCTGTATGAAAATAACGTATGACTTTTAAATGGAACGATGAGCACAAGCCACGGGTGCTAAATTTATGAAAAATCGTGAGTGCATCTGGAGAACAACGTCTGAACAGTATAGAAACAAAACAGCTCGCAAAAATGCAATAAAAAAACTGTGCACGCGCCGGAGTTTCCGAAACTCAACATAAGGAAAGTAAAATTTAAAAAAAAATCGTGCTGGGTATGCTGCTGGGTTATAAAACCACATAAAAACTTGGGTCCTATACGTGATTTACATGCCGAAATCGTTTTGGTTCAAACACGCACACTCCTTCCTGCGCGGCGTTTGCTTTTTTAAAATAATTTTCTGAATTTATTAATTCAACAATCACGAACAGCACTGATACCTAAACGTATGAGTTTTGCTGCCTCCATTTTGAAGTGAACTGCACTGTTCACTGCTGATGAACATGTGAACGGAATTTGTCCATCCACTGAATTTGGATGATTCATCCCCAATGATAATCCAGCATAACCAATGTAAATGCACCTTAAGATCTTGAAAAGTATGGTGCAGGTGCCCACGGCCAGATGAATGCGTGCCAAGGTAAGGGACAGGGTCTGACACGAAGGACGTAGCTGCGAGTGAATACGAGTGCAAGTCTATAACAGTTCGGCCGTAGCTACAAGTGAATATGGACCCGGGTGTATGAGAGTTTGGACTTCGCTGCATGTGAATATGGATGCTGAAATGCACTGTAATCATCTGCGCCTTGCCGCGGAACCTTGTCATACGCCTTGGAATATTAATTAACTTTAATCAGTATTGTCTTTGGTGATCTGATATCGGACTATTTGATTGTAATGAATGGAAGGCAGAACAAAAGTAGGAAAATTATTAATAACCAGCGGCGGAATTACGCATACGTCACTATTGGTTTGGGACATATAAAAAGGTTGCATTTTTGTTGCACAGTTCGCAGCTTAAGTTGATGCGCACTTCGAAACAACAACAGAATCATTTACACTTCTAGTTGCTTGCTTATACACCAACAGCCCTTCCCGTGCTCCGATTTGTCCCGTACAACTGCACAAACCCTCACGTACATGTAGCTCGGATGTATGGAAAAATACCTGGTGTTAAAGACCCCGTGCAGTTTCAATTAACCGTTCTTACTTAGGCTGTCCTCTATTCACGTGTTTATGCCCTCGCTACACTGTTGTTACATACTTTGACAAACCTTGATATGTTGATCTAACAGCATGAACGTCCTTTTCTAAACAAATAGTTGTCATTTCAAAGTCCCGTATGTTCATTATAACTAATATCTCAATGTACCAGTCTTCAACAGACAAAACGTTACTGATCATGATACCTTACTGCATGGAAGCACAATAAAAAAAAACTATGCTACTGAACTTGCGGCTCAGAACTCTTTGTACTGGACTCAACTGTGTAGGTGCTTCCCTGCCTTGTCATCTAGGATTACAAACAGTCTCAGAAACACTGGGTTCTGTTCCGAATACCAAACAACACACATGTTCAGAATTACATAATGCAGACCATTCTGTTCTACTGTGATACAGGGGATGGAGTGTGGCACAGTTTTGTTAACAAATGGTTTACAAGACATGTGAGAAGGGATAAAGAAACTGTACTCACCGAGAACTGGGTAATGCTTGGCACCTGGCGAGTGTGGTGTGACACTGATGGTGGGGACTAGGGGCCCAGGGCCCCCATGCTTGCTTGCCATGGGAGGCCCTGTCCCGTCACACGATACTAGATAGTCTGTGATTACGTCGTCGTCGCTGTCATCTGCACTGTTTGGACACTCATCTGCAAAAAAATATATATATATATCATCAACAGATCAGCTACTGTTCTATATCATCACAATCTACTGCCGCATGATACTGTTTAACATTATCCAGCAACTCACAGTACTACATATCGTTTTGCAATGTATATATGTAAGCGTGTCATAGCTATCAAACTAACCGCTCTTCTGTTCTGTGTTTGAATTTTGGCATGAAGACACCCTATACCCGATGGAGGCTTGAACAGTCCTCCTCAGTATATCCAGGAAAATACATAAATACTGTCTTAAAACGTCTTGATCACAACCATATGCTTTCCGATGGAACGCTCGCTACCAATTAGTGTACAAACAATAATTTGTTGCGATGTGCTCGTGGGTCCCAACGTTTTGAATACTCTTGCTGTACCCCTGACTCGAAGATATAAAAATGATTCACCTGACAAAGCACAGCTGAATAAACGTACTCAGGTGACAAGGCGTACCTGAATAAACTATACAGTTGACAGCACTACCGAATAAATGACAATTAACAGCACAGCTGCACAAACTATGCAGCTAAATAAATTATGCCACTGCCGGCACGGAAGAATAAACTCTCAATAAACCAGATTTGCTGAATAACGATATAGTACAGTCGCTGCACGTTTTTTGGCCTTTACATTAATTTACGCACATTAGTTAGTAGTACTGAATAGCAACAGTTTCCCGCCGGCATACACTGGCGCATTTTCCTGCTAACGGCAAGGGCGTTGTTGGTAAGCGCGATATTATGTTGCACTCAAAACGAGGCTGTACGCGGAAGTGGTAGCGGGATGCGATATAGTACTCGTCGGACTTTAAGTGGCGACGCTCACATAGACCGCAAATTCCGCCGTGGGACAGCAGTAGAGTCGCGATATTTTTCTGTAACGCACTGTAGCTTTGCACCAGGCTGGAATACGTGGTGGGCAATTTTTTTCCCCCCCGTTTTGGGTGTCCGGAGAGGGGTGGTAAGCATTTTGCGTAGTGTTTTTAAATTAATATTTAATACTATTTGGAAGTGAGGTGTGCAGAAGCTTGAGTTCGTGAAGGAATTTCCTATCTTATATGACATGAGAGCAGCAGATACAAAGACAAAAAAGAATGGACGTTATGATACGATTGATCTCATGGCTCCTTGTCCTTCTAGTCTTCTTCCTGAAACAACTAAGTACTTGCGTCACGAAAGTGTAGGCTGATTGTAACTATTCAAGAAACAGTAACAGTAAATGCAAGTCTTTTTTTTTTTTGTCTACTAGTAATGTAACTAACACCAAAAGATCTTCGTCAGACAGCACGTACATGTTCGCACAAAGTAGCGAGCGACAATATCCACTATGTCACAACGCGAAACAGTGGCCTCTCCTGGTATGCAAACAGAAACCGTATACCCCTACCGCTAGTGTATCGTAACGTTACCGCTCCCACGTACCGCCTTGGTGCGAGTGCACCTTTAGCGTCAGGTGAAACGTGACGACACAGGGTGTCGCACGGGAGGGGAAGTGAAGGGGAAACTGGTGGAGTGGGTAGCCAGTACCCTTCACACTACCTCGGAACATGGTGCATCCAGCATTAATACCATTACTACCGCTGATGCGCACACCCCAGCTACCAGTAGTCGACTGGACAACCGCCCCCCCCCCCGGCCGATTTAAATGGACTCGTCCGTTTCGCCGAAAGACGAAAGCTGGTTTCTGCGCGTGTGCCATCACATTTCAAACGCAGTCTACGACATGACAGTCGTAGCAGTTAGGATGCGTTTTATGCGCGCTGCGTTCTTTGTTCTGTAATGCCGAGCTATGGCAATTATGTTAATAATACATCGTTTTACTATATACAAGTCATTCCAAGTTTATTAGTGAGTTGTGATGAAGTGAAATTACAAGCACCCAGTGCTGAATTCTACGGTGCCATAATAGTGTACAGTTCGATCAAAGAAACTTCATCTTAACAAAGCTTGTTTTATAATACTAATGACTACATAACTGATCCAGCCCACAATTTGCTTGGCTGTGTTACTGACACAAAGTTAAGGCGCTAAGTGAAACTTACTGTTTAGGCCTTGCAACCTAGCCATGGCTCCTGCATAATAATTTGGTCTTCCGCATCCGGATTCACAAACATTGGACATTCCGTTACTGATAAACATTATTTCGACGTGTCACAATACAATTGGTTCTCCGTATTTCGGGCAGTGTTCTTTTGGCTAACTACGTCGTGGTTTCAACATTACACTGGTTATGGCTGCAAGCACGCTGCAAGACATAGGCGCAATTTCCTGCAAGTGACCTCATCACGAGTTTTCATGAAGTTCCACTTCGAGCTACTATGTAGTTCGAGCAGCAATACGTTCATGCTCAACCAGATTTGCTATGCTGTAGGTGGTGGCAAGCCACGTCGCGCATTAAGCATCTTGAATTATTACGTCATGCGGTGTGGCATATCATAGTCAGTTACATTAAAGCTCAAAGACTAAGCTGGTTTGGTCACGTACAAATAATGACACATACCAGAACAGTCAAGAAGATACTTAAATGGAATCCTCTAACCAAAAGATCACAAGGAAGACTCAAGTACCGATGGGAGGATAACGTCAAACAGGACATTTGCCAAATTAAGGTTAAAGATTGGATAACCTGCGTCCAGGATCGCGTGAAATGGAAAGGTGTCGTTGAGAAGGCCATAACTTTCAAACACTAAAGGAAGTTCAGTGCAGCAAGAAGAAGAAGAAGGCGTGGCATATCACACCACTTCAACGTACGCATGGTAAGGTGTAACCTCTCAAAAGGCTTTGCACTTTCCAGTATCTACTCTCGTCCAAGAAGTGACATCTCGTCTACAGTTTCTTCTGCCGACAGGTGACGGTAGTCAGGTAAAAGTGACTACCCCGTCACAGTGAGGTGACGGCAATACTAAGCTGCAGCACTATCCACGGTGTAGGAAACGACGACTAAGGTCAAAACTTTCCTAACCTTTCTATCCCCAATGAATCCTGAACGAAGATCACTCTTCATAAAGGAAACTGCTAGAGTCAACCCTGACTTAACATGAATGTAGTCATACCATGACTCTAACTGTAAGGTATGCTAAACTTGCATATATCTCGGCTAGGTATGAAGCAGTCCAAGATGAGCTAAAATGTTTTGATATGGAGCAAGCAAATGACTGTTATCAGATTCAAAGCCAATACTTTTAGCAGAAGCTAAATTCAATGAACTGTTACATCCAGTGGTTAGTACCCCCAGGTCTGGAAGTAATTCAGAAAATGGCAATCAGCACACTTGATCAACGGTTTCAAGCAATTCACATACACGGTTACCAGTAATTTCACTACCCATATTCAGTGGCAACACTTGTGACTGGCCACACTCCCGGAGACACTTCAATCACTTATATGATGTTCACAGGTCTAATGCACAAAGAGTTAATAATCTTATTTCAACACTGCAGGGTGAAGAAAAGGCACCCATTGAGAATCTTCCTGTTACAAATGAGAATTTTACGGTTGCAGGGCAATTAATTAATCAGATATATCACCCATGTCAATTATGTCAATTTCCATTAGTTACAAGGGACAGTGCATCTAATTTGACGTCACTGAATAATCATATCAACACGCACAAGAATGCCCTACAAGTTTTGCCAATGAGCATTTCTTTACAACATTTACTTATAGATAATAATAGTTCTGGAATGACTGGACGCACATGGCGTGGGAACACAATACAGCTTCTTCATTAAGGAATAGCAAGTCTAGCCGACAGACGCAAGGCAATGGAAATTCTCCACGCTTCGCGAGCACGCGGAAGTCCGAAATCTACAGAAGTTATCAACTCCAAGGTTAGTAACGATCTAATTGGAAAACTGCACCACAGATTGAATGTTTATGCTGCACAAGTGTGATAAATTTAAAAGCATGCAACCTAAGTAAGGCTATACTTTTGCAAAATAAAGCAAACTGGGTTTCAGTTGTCTCCACCGAAATGTGCCATGACATAGCTGTACCATATTTACTTGTCACAAGTGTTACAAACGTCATCACGGATTGTTGCACATTGATAATTTCTCACAAGGCCAAGCTGAGAAACAGCGAGCTCCGAGTTCTGGGGCATCAACGCCAGTTTGTGTCTCATGAGCTGATGCTGACACGTACTTTGCTCTTGAAGACGCAACCATGCAATGAGGTTCTTGCAACTGCAATTGTCCATGTACAAAATACGTTTCGTCAAAATGTACCTTGTCCAGCTTCGCCGTTTAGTGCTTCGGGCATTTTGTCACACAAGAAGGCCTTCCTATAGGGTGAACTATACACACGCACAACGGGTCAGATTATGCTGCCATAACATCGACTACGTCCATGTCAACGGACACGACAGAACCATTCTTTGTAATTTTAGCTAAGTACTGCACAGGGTTCCTTGAGGATGGATCCTCTGTGATCCGAAACATGTCGGAGCACTTTTAAATATTTTACAATTTTAATTGTATCTACGAATTATATACTGGTGCATTAGTTGGATAATAAAGTGTTTAAATGTCATTGATGCACGGTGCAAACATGAAGACAGTTGATGATAATTTCACAAGTGATAAAAATTATGCGCCACGTCCACGGACTTTTGAAACAAAGCATGCAAAATTTTATCTGTAACTTCGGATAATGAAGGCGCTAATTATTACAGCGATAAAATTACTCATTATGGAAATACGCAGTTGGATTTTTTGAAACTCTCAAAGGAACGGATCACGATAGCAAGAACTGCCCTTAGGTCAATCCATTCTACAGTGCTAAAGGGGGCGTAAAATGAAAGAGTTCTTTCTAAGGGTATGGAGGAAACAGTTAAACATATTAATGAACAGGATGAAGAAAAAGAGGTAATGTTCACCGCCTATTCAATGTTATTAACTACAAAATAACATTCTATACAGTTAAAGAGAAAATGACGAGTGCCGGAGTTAAGACGAAATTTGGAATAATGCAGTTGTAAATTCTCAGTAAGGGGTTATCCAGCCTCAGATTATTACTCTAGCTACGATTCTGGAGCATGGAAAATTTAACCAAGCCGATATGCCAAGCGACCTTCCTTTACCTATCCGCACGAGTGCCACTTATCAACATTTATTGTTAAGAACTATTTCTATTGATGTATTTTTGAAGATTCATTTCCTTATATTTGTAATTTGCCTACCTCTAACTAAAATTGTGTTTTATAATTTACATCATGTTTTACCCTTCCAAAGGTAAAAGATTCTAAATTTACATTCACGCAAACAGAACATGGTTATTTACTAATGGACAGCGCATAATGGTATTTCACAAGGCTAGGGGTAGACGTACTTAGTGACTGTAAAACTGTAAGCAGCACTCGTAGGGTATGTAAGCAGACTCAGTCAGTGCAGCTAACACATTTGGATGAAGAATGTGAAGCCCATCCAATCGATTCCTACCTCCTGTTCACGAAGAATCAAAGAATTCAACCATACAATTTGGACACAGCTTGACAACAATGAATGAATGGATATTATGCTGCCCCCTAGTCCTAAGCCTTAACGGTGCTGTGTTCGAAACACGAACCGACGGACATTCCGCTATTGGAAACTGGAAAATTAGGATTAAATTCTATGTGTAAAGCTTACGGAAGCGGGATTAACGTTCAAGTTCACGCAACGTGGGTTAATAACAGCACCAGTAAGGATATATTTCCACCTTTGTCTTTAGAGTACGACCGTTGTGGAAGTGGAGACCAAACCTTTAGGCCTAAGTTCAATGAATTTGATGCTCATCTCTCATTTTTGTCTTATTTAGGAATGGTCACAAGTCTAACTTTAATATGCTTATGTTATTGATGTTTTTCAAAGTGTTGCCCCAAACGACGTCCCAAATTTTCAAAATGATGGAAGGACAATAATCGCTTCACCATAATTGTACTAAGTCTAAGACTGTACATTCAACCCATTCAACTAACGAACGTCCGAAATTTTCAAAATGGCGGAACGACAATAATTGCTGCACCATGACTGTATTTAAGTCTAAGATTTTACGTTCAACCCATTCAACTAAGGACAGTCTGAAATGTTTCCAGCAAGTGTCAACCCAGACACTCTTTAACTGATAATTTAGAAGCCACAGAATCTGAGAGCAGCGCTTGTGTGCTTCAACTTTGTAAACTTAGCATACGGTAATTCTGCACAATCATGTATATAATGACTGTAAGTACATATGTAATCATTCATTTTTTATTTAGGCATACTCATTTTTGTACACACTATTAATTATTTGCTTTGTAACTGCTATATCATATGAGTTATGTAGAGTTGTCATTCATGTTAGTTTCTTTACTGGAGAAATTTAACGAGTCCGGTGATTTTAATTATGCCAAGCGACTGTTTAATTATAAGTAAGCTGTCAGATGTCAGACTGTGTGTGTGCGTGCGCTACGTTCATTTTGTTACGAGTCACCGGAAATACCACACGCACCCACCCCATATCCATTCCTTTTGGGACACTTTGTTACATACTCCTTTGTTTTAAACTCGCCTCTTAAGGTTGTATGATTGAAGTATCCTATTATTGACACCGAAGCCACGTTGTCTGACGCTGCAGCTTAGGCCCACATTTGGTAATGCTTCGGGTTATGAAAACGGCCTATGACGTGTTTTGTCCCAAGCTTCTAATGCTACATTAGCAGATTTGAAAGCCTCCGGGGAACATTCTGATCATCACTTACTGCGGGAATCTCTGTCCTAATTAATCTCAACATATCATTGTGACCGAAGTCTCGCTGAGAGCTCAGCTTCCAAATTAATTGTACGTTCTTTCGCTGATCCCCAAAGCGCAACTCATCAGTTACTTCTGTTAATATCAACCAACAAAAACAATAAGCCAGCTATTTCTACCCTTCAAGGGTTGTGATTGTTATCGTTAATATCAATCCTTAAGTGTCCTGACAAGCTTCTAACCAAGATCCCTCAGTAACCAGCTGCTCGGTCAATACCGGCGTACCTGATTTCGGCCATCACATTTGGGATATAACAAGAACACAACTTACTAGTTGTAGCCGAATGAACTAAAAATCAGTTAATTCGGGCGTAGTGTACCTTGGGTAACGTTCTCCTTGTACAAGACCATGCAAGAATAGTCTCATTTCAAGCTCTTTTCTTTATTTCGTACTGCTCTTCACTGAATAACCCATAGCTGCTAACGAGAAGTACAGCAAAGCTGGTGGATACAACTCCGAACATCTTTACATTACTTTTAAAATTACGTAACAAAACAATTTCTTCATCTGGAAAGTACTGCTCCTTTGCAAAGCAACAATCTCACGGGTGAAGAAGTCACACACAGCCAGCCACTCTTAACACCAGGCTATACAAGGCTAGGCGCCGAGACACCAGTAATAAAATCGGCCCGGAGACAAGAACATGTTTGACACCGCCTCCTCTGTCGTCAAATAACCCAAGGTAAATGAATAACGAATAAATAAGACAGTAGGCCGACAACCACTATTATTTGTAGACAACACTTTTATGAGTAAATGTGCCACACGATTTGGCTTTTACTTCAAGACCATCATCAGGCACACGAAATGTATACTTTCTCTCATTCACTCCATGGAGCAGAGTGCTTCTTGAGAACTTACCTGTTCTCAATCAGTCAAGAAATTACCCGCATTTTATGAAATCCGAAGGTTCATTACCGCGTTTCCAAGTGCTCGCCACCTGTCCCTATCCTGAGCCAGATCAATCCAGTCCATCCCCGTCATCCCACTTACTGAAGACCGACGCTTAATACTGTCCGACCATCTACTCCTGGGTCTCTCAAGGGGTCTCTTTCCCTCACGCCACCAAAACCCTGTAAGCACCTCCCCTCTCCCCACACATGTTACATGCCCCACCCATCTCATTCTTGATTTGATCACCCGAATATATGGTGAACAGTACAGATCATTAAGCTTCTCATTATTTAGTTTTCTCCACTCCCCAAATACCTCGTCCCTCTTAGACCCAAATATTCTCCTCAGCACCCTATTCGCAAACACCCTCAGCCTATATTCCTCCCTCAATGTGAGCTACCAAGTTTCACACCCATAAAAATGAGGCAAGATTATATTCGGTATATCTTAAACTTAATATATGGTGTAGCAAACTGGATGACAAATGATTCTGCACCGAATGTATCAAGAATTCCCGGACTTCAATCTGCTCTTAATTTCTTCCTGAACAGAATATGGATGCGTTACGGTTGTGCCCAAATATCTGAAAAGCTCTACTCTTTCAAAGGAACTATTTACACAGGCCAAAATTTTTGACTTTGTTAATTTTTTTGCTTCGGAGATGAAATATCCTTCCCTTTATAGGTTTTGGGACGCTGAACACGATAAGGGCCATGAAGAGGCCTGATTGGCTACGACTTCCAAGAAAAATTAACTGACAGTTATACATGCCGTACACACTATATCCTTGAAGTGATGTACGAATATAATGACTGGCTTGCCTTGATTAATTATGCCGTCTCTTCACCTCTCTTGTTACCGTCCAGCAACAGATTGCTAACATCGATGAAATCCACTTTCCTTGGTATCTCTTCTCCACTGCAGATATAATGGAAACGTTCGCCGAGTTCATCGCTCAGCACCCCGCAGTTTTCCGGGAAAAATTCCAGGCGAGAATGATGAAAATGCATCGTTAAAGGCATACTGCAGCCCAATTTCTGATACAACAGCAGGTTTTCCACTGTTCCCTGTAATTGTCATCCTTATTTCCTAGAAATCTGGTTACTACAAGACCGAAATCATTCCACGCTCTCTTCTCGTTACCACTGGGAACACAGTCAAACTGTTCGTCCCTGAAGAGCTGGTGCAGCTGTGGACCGGTGAAAACACCCTCCTTGAATTTTGCAGCACTGATTCCTGGGAATTTGACAGCGAGGAAGGCCCCACACAAACACTGGCCCTGTCTAATACAGAGCCCTACCAAAGTTCTTCACTAGTCCCAGTGTCATAAGCAGGAAAGGCAGCAAAATGTTGCTGGAGTCTACCAGCGGTAGATGCTGTATATTCTTTTTCCTGGTTCCAGTGACTGTCGGGAAGGCCAGCCCCGGTTCTTGTAATGGGAAATTTTTGCTCGACTGTCCCATACACACAAGAAACAGCAACCTTCGTGTCGCCCTGTTGCAGTCCAAGCAATATAGCAACAACTTTCAAGTCTCCATAAAGCTTCCATTGCTATTTCTTGTAGTTTATGCAGTTCAGAAGCTTCATGTTGTCATGTTTCCATATTGACTGCATGGCCAACTGGAATTTGACGGTAGCATGTTACCGTTATGGAGCGGAACAGCTTTTAGACTTAACTTGGTTGAGTCTATAAACAGTGGCCATTCCTCAGAACTGTGATTAATATACAGGGCTGCCACCATACCACCAAAATCATTACAGGCCAAAAAGTTACCGTCATCTTAAAGAACTTGGCCACATATTTTGCCGGGAACGGAACACAGAAACTCTGACACTGTCCTCGAGGAGATTCTACTGTTGTTGTCTCAATCGCAACAGTTCTGCCTTACACTTCGCAAGTTCCAGATCCCTAACACGGTCGTTTAATCCGTTCTGTGTGATCCCGTGTGGTTCACAAGACATCACGTTATGTAAGAACACGGAATCTTTTGATGGTGATGGCTCAGATTTCACAAATTTCGTCGTCATTTTTATTTACTGATTCCAGTGTAATTGCGTCTGGACGTTCTGGAACGGAAAGTCCTTTACCGTGACGTACTGGCCGCATAGCAGATGGTATATTCGGATAGCATAAGGTCCATTATTTCTTCTTGGAAGAACCTCGCCGTAGGGGAAGGACCATGCAGAAGTGAGTCACTGATGTTATCAGTCTGCTTTCTCCATATCACGGGTATGGCAAAAGGCATTGATCGCCATTTATGACTCAACCAGCTTCCAAGGTTCACTGCACACGTATTGCAGCATAAGCGCGGGTCCCAGCTCTTGTCCTGGTCCCCAACCTGACAGCCAAAGTATAGATGGTAGGTTTTCCTGATGTTTGGGGTTACAGCAAGCTTCTGTGACGAAAACGTCACTTCTCCACAAATATAATAGAAATGATCCGCACTTTTCACCACTTTCGCTGCATCCTTTTTTAGATTTGGCCACGCAACCACTGCACAACATATTAGAAATACTTTACACCGCAGAAGAAGAGTTTCTGAAATGAGCAGCAAACGCGTGTACAATGCAACTGCATGGAAGTAAATGAAATGCAACTAGTTGCAAGGTTCAATGTCTGCGAGCCCACTGCATCATCCACTCTGCCCGCTGCACTGCATCAACCTTCTGATAAACAGCAAGCAGGCTGCTGCAATGCCTGAGTAATGATGGCATCATTCACTTCACGATAAAAGTTGCCAAATCGTTGCTTAAACTTGCTCAACGCCAAAAGCAGTGTATAGTGTACAACTTGGGACCCACCCCATATCTTTGAAACTACTATCAATTAACAATTTTGTCATATCCGTCCTCAGCGCCCCAAGATTGGTAAAGATCTGCTAATTACACTTCCGAAACATTTTCACTGTTGACTAGTGTCATCACACTATATTGTGGCTTCGTCCTGCAATCTGACCTCGAGACAAAACGATGTACTTAGTTTTATCAGCATTTACTTCTAGTCCAGTCTCCTTACTAATAACTACTAGAGAGCCTGTGCTTTTTCTTTACAATATGTACGCTTCCGCCCAATATATTAACATCAATAGTAAACAAAAGCCGATGTGTACCATTTAATTTGAATCCATCCTGGTTTACCTGAACCCTCCTAATGGCATAATCTAAAGCAGAGCTGAAAAACCATGGCGTAAAAACATTTCCAGGTTTCAAACCAATCTTAATAGGAAACACATCGGACATATGTTGGCGAACCCGGAATCTATTAAGGGTTTCTTTCATACATACTGTTAGCCTTGGGGATGTCAAACTCAATGAAAATATTATGCAAGACCTCCCACCTAACTGAATCACAGTCAATAAGTAGCCGATGCACACTGCTCTTTAATTTTCCAGTTCTAAGTGGGCTGCTACCAAGACGATGGTTTTGGGAGATTAGATAATACAAGTAACTGATATATAAGAAATTCAACCGAATGGAGAGCTTAGACAACGTCTAATTACATGTGTGTTCATCAGACGTATGAGCAATGGTCTTGTTCGTTAATGTAGCGACTGTCTATTTTTCGCCTTAAGAGAAAGAATAAGCAGTACACGTCCAAGGTTGTGGTTGCAGTCTGCTTATGTTCGTTCTTAGTAAGGTTGTCGAAGATTGCGGTAGTATGTATCCTCGTCATTCAACAGACTTTTCAACAGTGGTTGGAGTAAGCCCTTTTTAGCCATGTGCAATACTTTCGTAATATGATCTACAGTCCATAGTGGATGCCCATATCGTAGGCGCTGGACGAATTTTGAATTATTATTTCAATTCTGGTATTACTGCACGTGTTCGTTAAATTCGTTGCAAGAAATACGTGTATATCCAAGTGTCACCGATGAACATAATGCCAAAAATATTCGGGTCAACTTAGTTGGTATACGCCGCAATTTAAATATTTATTACGACGGTTTGGCTTTTTTTAATAATAATAATATTTATTAACTGCAATTGGGTTGTCACCCGGTAGCAGTGGTTATTTTACATGTATACAAAATATGAAATCGGTTACTAATAAATTTAAGTCGGGAGGGCTACATGAGAAGCATGTAGTGGCAACTTGGAATCTTGGGAACCATCTCAGCATTTGCTTATAGACACAGGGAAACCAAGAAAAACCT
>Ga0131853_10007356_pt1 | contig 19910 bp, 12 predicted proteins | sample TergutLab28metaG_FD_92764 | JGI IMG/M metagenome (GOLD analysis project Ga0131853, IMG submission 92764) | Labiotermes labralis P1 segment gut microbial communities from Petit-Saut dam, French Guiana - Lab288 P1 (version 2) (version 2) | ecosystem: Host-associated > Arthropoda: Insects >... | reverse complement strand
ATCCAGACCCGAAAACAGTGGTGAAGGAACAAACAGTCTATTGATATATGAGGGTGATGTCATACACCATTTCAAAGCTACATAGCTCAGGTACGTGACGATAGCAATAACATTCGTTTCCTGCTTCATTTCACTGTTAGAGGGACGCATAAAACCGTCTGTGAAATTAGGGACTGCAAAAAGAAAACCCAAACTTCGGGAGCAGAGAAAAAATGAAGAAATAATTTATAGTAACTGTCTCCCACACCATAAGAGAGCCAGCTCCTTCCAGAACAAGCACGATGCGGCCCGATTACATTTGCTCCCTATGTTGTCGAGATATAGACGAATGAGTGAGAGCTTGCAGCATGATGAGCAGTGCTCGTCACTCCATGACTGCAAAAAGAAAAACCCAAAATTCGAGAGCAGAGAGAAAAATAAAGAAATAATTTCTAGCAACTGTCTCCCAAACCATAAGAGAGCCAGCTCCTTCACAAACAAGCATGAAGCAGCCCAGTTACATTTGCTCCCAATGTTGTCAAGATATAGACGAATGAGTGAGAGCATGCACCATGACCAGCAGTGCTCGTCACTCCACGACAGGTGATGTTTTCGTTATGATGAGCGGTGCTCGTCACTCCACGCCCAAGGGTTAATTGTTAATACAGCTATCATACAGTGCTTCTTGACAGTGCTGTTACTCCTCTTTAACCGGTTTGTGTGTGTGTGTGTAAAGCAAGCTTGAAAGGGTTTTGTACAAATGTATTCATCACTGTAATGGAGGCTTTTAAGAATTATTTACATATTGATGTTTAATTTACATTTTAAAATTGTTAATGATTTTATAGTGTTTACAGACTAATATATGTACATATTTATAATGTGGAGAGTGGTGTTCGTGCTAGAGACTCAACTCTTCTTGGATGTTATGCCATGTGAACTGGTAAATAGTTACTGATATTTCAAAGCATGATAGTGTCTTCATCTTCAGTGTCAAGCGGTCCAAGAATAAAGTTTTGTCTTCAGGAATCTTTACTGTGACTTATGTATCCAAAGACATGCTACTTGTGAGCATAATATTGACAATCTAAATTATTATGCCCTTGTTCATGTTAGATTTATAGTGACCAAAGAATTATATGAGTCTTATGCTTGTTATACCATTGCATATTATTGCGTAGATTTAACTAGGCAGTTCTTTTGGATGTCACAATGCAAGAAGTGGTACCTTGTTTGGTACTGGTCAGTAAGCTACCTATGTGGAAGAGTTCAATATGGGTAATCACTCAGAAGTATGAGTTTTCTCACAGCCGTGACCATGTAGATGATTCTTTTCTGGGATTTGACATAATTTAGCCTAGAAGAAATGCACTGACTTTTCAGAGAAATTAGATGAGCAGGCCGTGAACGAAAAGGATGTTGTGAATTTAGGTACAGGATGGGCCACTGTGTTCTATAGAAAGTGATGTTGCTGTAATTTGTGCCTTGATCGTGTTCAGTTGCTGTTTGAAGCACTGGCTGTCTTAGTTGGAACATGACTGCCTGCATTGGAGGATAAGGATGAGGCTATTGGGACGGTTGGGGAAGCATGTTTGTTGTTGCATCTGTGCTACTGAATGGAAGTTGTAGAGTGTGTTGCCAGGCATATTCAAACTTAATTAGAAGGGCAGGATTAATTGATGTTTATTGAAAAGCTTGTAGCTATTTGATGTTTGTATCAATGAAGGTGGTCACAGACTGAACAGATGGCACAGTCCACTGTGTGTGAATGTTCTGATGTAGCATTCTACCATTGTTCTAGCAATATTAAATGTGTTGCAGGTTTTCTGAGTCTTTGCTAATGCCACCATAACATATGCAGCATCACTTTGCAGAATAAAGTGAACCATCCTGTTTATCACCTTATAAATCTGAAATATTACCTTTAAACTGCTTTGTTCATTTTTCTAGCTGGGTTCTCAAATAACTGAAGCTAAAACTGGATTAGACTCAGCTTTGGCATTGTCAAGGAATTTGCAGAGAGAAATTCCAGCTTTGAATGAATGGATTGACAGAGTGGAAGCTCAGCTAGATGCATTTGACACCACAGAACCATTAAATACAAACCTGGATTTACAAATTAGATATCTGAAGGTATGTTTTATTATTTTCATGTGAGTTCTGGTTAATGTTTGTGGCTTGGAAAATTTTGCTTAATTCTTCTCTGTTGACAGAAAACAATAAAGGAAGATATTCCAAAGTGGAGCCTTGTGAAAGAGGATATAAAGTCATCATATAAAACATTTTCTGCCCTCTGTGATCCTGTTTATTTGGAAGTATTGAAAGAAAGAGTGAATGACACCATCAAGAAGTGTGAGAGACTGGATGCGAGGTTGAGGAACATGGAAGTAAGTGTACTGTATCAAATAAAAAGCCAAATGTTGAATGAAAGTAGAAGTAGGTTATTGGTAGTGAGCTGTAAGTTCTTGTTTCTTAGTTATTTCTTCCATGTTAATAAGGAAAGTGTGACTACATCTAAGAGCAAGCTTGAGGACGTCAACTCTTCAGTCGCAGAAATAAATCAGTGGTTGAATGAGGTCGAGGACAACATGAATAAACTGGATGCTGTGGCTAGAGATCAGATTTCAGAGAAACACACTGCAGAGTGCAAGGTGAGTACACAGTGAATAAAATGTTGTAGAACCCACTGACATGTACACCTTTGTAATTTTGATCAGAGTTGAATGTTGCTTAAAAAGGCATTGTATGGAACATGAACTGAGGATGCATGTGTATGGGAGAGACGAGAGATGCCTACACAGTATTTTGGGAAAATGTGAAGGAAAGAGACTGTGTAACACTTAGCTGTAGGTGGGAGGATAGTATGAATCTTGAAGAAATGGGGTGGTAGGTGGTGAACTGAAGTCATCTGGCCAAGATTGTGGGCATGTAGGTTCCTAGGTTCCATTGAGCACAGTGATGAGACTTTGGTTTCTATAGAAGGTGGGGAATTTCTTTACTAGCTGAGGAACTCTGAGCTTCTCAGTAAGAGCCCTTCTTTGTGCTGCTTTTTGGAGTTGTTAGTTTATCTGCATTGTTCATTAACTCTGTAACAACTGATTTGTGTTTGAAATAATTTAACGTCAAGATCACCACAGGAACAAAACTAGATAATATGTATGAAAATTCTTTGTCCTTCAAATTATAGCACATGTTACCATGCCATGTGTCAGACTCATTCTTCATAACCAGTAGAATGCTTGTTTAGGTATTGCAGAGTGCTATGTGTGCACGTAAGAGTGATGTGGCAGCACTGAGAGAGGCAGCTGTGGAACTAATGGCTGCTCATGGACATCAGCAAGAACTGAGAACGATTATAGAACCTCAACTAATCCAGCTGAATTACCGTTGGGGAGACCTTTTACATAGGATTCACGTAAGTAATAAGAGTCTTGTACCTAAACAAGCTGTCTGTAAGTAAGAATGTTGATGTGAGTACATAATCCCAGACAAGTTGTATTACTGAGGAAATAATTTGATGAGTCGTCTGTGATGGTGATTGCTGCTAGAAACAAGTGGAAGCAGAGCTGGTGTACACAGTAGATCTTTCTGATCGCGTGTGTGATTTTTAGTATTCTTTTTCTTATACATCTTATACCATCAGTAAGCATACCTCCCATTTAACTGGTTTATTTGAAAGTTTCTTCAGCTGCTTTACATTTCAAATTTGTGACCTGTTTCGTCTAGGATAATTATACCATTAGAAATATAATTTTATTTGCTTGCAAAGGATATTACAAATGTTTTTTTATTTTAATGGATATGGTGTTATCTGTTTCACAGTTCTGATTTTAAATATTTTTTACCCACTTAATATTGTCTGCCATGAAATACACTGATACTGTTACTAATTGTTCTTATGTGTGTTGCTTTCGTGCAAGTATCATTTGTTTCATAATGTTTCTAAAAGTAATACCTGTAAACAGTGTGTAATTACAGTTACGCTTACTTAAGGTGACATTGCTTTAAAGCTTTCCCACTCAAGATGTCAGAATAGCTTGGTATCAACATTTTTCTTCATGATTAACTTATACATTACCATTGTAATACATTTCTCATTTAAAAGGTTTGAACATCTAAGAGGCATGAAAAACTCGTGATGCAACAAATCTTTCACCCATTCTGTATGTTTTCACACGAAAATCTTAAATTCTTTCTCATTTATTCAGTATGTTACCAGTGAACACTAACAAAATAATGCTCACAGTTCATAAAGATTAATTACCAAAGGCTTTCCATCATGGATGAAAGGTACTCCTTGTTAATCTCTGGAAATATGTGGCATGAAATGAAGTTATATGTTGTCTACTGGGGTGGGTTACTGTGTAACCTTCCCCTGGATGAAATATGACTGCAAGAGGGGTCTCATATGGATTCTTACACACAAACATTGCTACATGTTCCTGCTGCTTTGAAGTGATATATCATCACTCTCCTTCCAAAACTAGCTTCTCTCCCCTAATTCCTAAAGCTAGATATTGTACTTATCTACTACAATTTTTAAGTAAAAAATAAATAAATCTCATATTAGATATGTTCAGGTTTTGAACCCAAACTGCTGATTACACTTCTCATAAGTATGCAGCATCGATCAGGAAAATATGTTGACCTGACCCGTTTAGTGCAAGTGTTATATGTGTTTTTGCTGAGCTTAGACATTAATTCTGGTGTCTATCATACCAAGTGGCCAGCTTCTTATTCTGTATTCTGTATGTAATACAGTTTCCAACTGTTTAAATTTAGTATAAGATTTCAGATTTTCACAGTGGTGTGTATGTTGTCTGAGGTGCAACTCCTTGGTGTCTGATGGGTACATTGCAACCTTTCAAAGGAACATGATGCCCCCACCTTCAGGGTTGAAGTGTTTGGAACCTACTTTTCTGAATTTCCTTCTTCCATCTCTTGGGTCCCTAAAGGAAGGGTTGTTCTCATAACTCAATGTTCCTCCTGTAACAACACTGTTGTGGGCCCTTACAAAAGCCATTTTTTGACTCTCCACTTGCTGGTTTGCAGTGGTGCTGGAAGTGGCCATCTTCGTAATCACAATTATGGTGGATTGGACTGGCATCTGTCTAGCTCCATCCCTTTTTTCCCAGTGACAGTTTTCAGTGCACTCTGCGTGCGTGATCTGACCACATTCACACTTGTAACTCCATGCAGAGCTGTGGTATTTGCATATAAGACTGCATATTGTCATTACCCAGAGTGCTGTAATCTGAGCTGTTGAGATGACAGACATGTCCTTATGTGCTGAACACAACAGATGCTTCTTGTGGCTGCTTACACTGTATCAGAACTGTGTGCAAGAAGTGGATCTGAAATTGCTTTACTTCAGTTACAGCTTACATATTTTCTTTTGTGTGATGTGATAAACTCTTTTTCTTAATGGTAAACCTTGTTTTTGTTTCTTTCAAATATTTTTGTACAAAACACAGTGAAGTTTTGTTTAAACAGATTTAAGCTAACTGTGAAAGTTTGTCAGAAAAACATATGTTATGATATGTAACGATATGAATGATGTAGTATATTATAACGTGTGTAGCATTTCTTGAACAGGTACTGTATTTGTATGGCATAGGTACAGGTCTGTATGTTTGTGTTCTGGCATGTAGAATAAACATATTTGTATTAAATTACAAGTTCTTACTAAAACGTAGCCAAACATAATTTTAGTCAGAACTGGGCAACATAGATAGTAACTTATGTGAAGGGGTAATATTGCTTCTTAGGTAGCTTTTATATTGAGAAGATTGAAAAGTATGTTTTATGTATGCATTTGAGTTTAATAGGATCAGTATTTTATGATATATACAGTACATTTACATAACGTTTATTTTGTGCAGCATTGTGTGTAACTTACAGTGTGGCCATAATTTTGAATTGTGGTATTCAAGCTTTGCTGTTTTGTAACAGTTGTTGCTGGAAACATAATATAATTAAAAATAAGCTTGGAGGTTTTATGTGTGTGGTTGCTTAAGGTCAGTGTGAGGTCTGTGTTCTACTCCACATGTCTCAGCAATATTCCGATTGCCACGCTTGAGTGAGAATGCGAAGTCACAGACTCAGCAGTGTCTCTGACTTCTGGATTTAAATGTCTCATGTTGTCAGTAGCCACACTTCATATCAGTTCTTGTTCATCTCACAGGTAGATATCCAAGAGACAAAGGTACAAAGACTGAGGTGTCGAACTGTCTCAGACTGTTCTTTTAACCATCATGGAAAGTACACACGTAGTTGTTTATGAGCATGCTTGGCAGTCTCTTATGGACCAATTGAAAGAAGAATACATTTGATCCTCTAACTAACATGTGTGTTTGGTTTCTTGTGTCTCCAGACATGGTCTCTGTGACAATTCAAGCTCTCACTCACCTAAGCTAAGTGTGGAATCTGTTGCTTAGATGCGGACATCCACAGAGTTGTTTCTGTTATTGTTACTCACATGGTAGCCATGAGATTCGTGGTTCGAAGATGGGCTCTGCACTTTACCATGGGCCCCAAACCCTAGGGCGGCCTTGTATTCTTCACATTCCCAGGGTTTTTTCTTTGGCTGAAGTGAAGATTTTAAACTGTGAACAGAAAATTCTGCATGCATACACGCCCATACACACACACACACACACACACACATATATTAACTGGGGATAAACTTGGAACTCAGAATGTGAGACCAGTGCCATATCCCAAAACCAGTGTCCGCATAATGTCATTTCTCAGTGGGATGTGGTGAGCATAAGAACCAGAATGAAGTAGTGCAAAGTGAATGGGACTTGTATCAAATGCAAATAAGGATAAAGGTAAAGCCTTGAAGTTTTTTTGTCTTATTCGTCTTTTTATCCCTAACTGTTATGAAGTAGTGAGTTTGATTACTTTACTATAATTATGGACACACCCTATTAAATTGGATTTCACTATACATATATGACATGCATGTATTTGTGATATGCTGTGCATGTTATAATCCCGCTTTTTAACCAGTCTGGTTTTTCTTAAACTGAAGGATCAGTAGTTTCAGTGGGATCCTGTCTTTAATCACTGTGAAACTGCAGAACAAATTTAGATTTGCTGAGTAATAATGGTATATGATGGAATCTTAAAGTATGGTTGTCATGAAAACCCTGTTTTTCTGGAATATGACACTGAGCAGTTTGGTTGATAGGTACCAGTGTTTTGGTGGGATCAGCTCCTTCTATCTTCTCGGTACCCTGGAGGTGTTTCAGTCTAGAGGACTCTAATCAGAATACCACTGTGAGAATCTCAAATCCTAAGATTGCATAACGTTGTTGAACTGCTGTGAAATGTCTCTGTATATTAGGCTGTGTCCTGCATGCCAGCATCCAGAATGCATGTGATTCCTTGCACACACTCACTTGCCCATACAAACAATTAAGTACAGAGGGTTTTCCTGTGTTGTAGCGTGTAGCATGTGTGTGTTTAAAATGGATGCTATGGTAGGAGGCAGCAACGAAGCTTGTGTGGCTGCTGCTGCCTGCTCACTAGATTGGGTGGCAGAGAAGAGAAATACTGGACATGTTGGTGCCAAGTATGCGCTGACAGTAGTTCTTGTTTCTGAAGCTTTTAAGTGTACAGTGTTTGCTTTGCCTCTTCATACCACTTAAATTTTAAGTCATAATTCCCTGGCAGAAACAGATTGTGGTACTGACCAGCAGCTTCCACACAGGACCCCAACAAGAAATGTGTGCAAGTGCTTGTATGCTGGATGCTGGCACACAGGACACAGCCTTAGATATATCCTTATTGATGTCTGCCAAGTGAACATTTTACACATATGTAACAGAACAGACTGTAATATTGTACTGGATGGAAAGTGACACTGTCTTACATGTGCTTTGTACCATAACTTTTTTTGTGTGATTTCTTTAATTGTGACATGTTCCTGTGCTTAGTCCCTTCCATCCTAATCCTGGTTCAGCACTGTTTTCAAAGGCTTTGTCTGCACAGGAGCTGGAAACTCTGATGATTATTTTAACAAAATAATGGTACAGTGTTACATCATATTATGCACTTGTGAAGTTTTGTGAGTCTGATTGTTTTGTGAGTTTGAACATAATGGCTGCTGGTAATGACATCATCTCTTTAACACAGCACCTGTGTGTATTGTGAAAACTGGTTCAGTGTGCGTCTTCTCCGAGTTTGTAGTGTTTGCCTATGATGTATTTGTTTAGTATCTAGTATGCAGCAATATGTATGTGTTTCTGTGTCTGTGCACCAGAACTAAAGAATCTTGCTTGTTGACTGGTGAACTGGTTGCTTGTGGTTTTTGCACAGTGTTGATAACATTTCTGGCCGCTGGCTGTTACATGGGGGGGTCTGGGTGTGTTGCAGTCTGCCATGGTGCAGGTGACTGAAGCATATGTGATGTGAATTAACTGCATTGTAAAGTCATCATTATATCTTATGTGACAGACGGGTTGATAATAATAACCTGGAATTGGTCTCTCTCCCCTGATCTCCATGCAAGTTTGTCTTTAGTCATTAATTTGTTAACACTGCTTGTAGTATTAAAAAATGACAGGTTCATATTGAGGAATAGATCATATATGGCCTTGTTCGCTGCAGAGTTGGACATGAACTGAACATGTGTAACACATAGAATCAACTGTTGTCTTGAATACTCTTTGCTTGTAAGACTCTTGACCTGGTAACTGGAATGGCTGTTATGAATTTAAAGCACTGCACGGTTGGTGATGGAAAATGAACACAATCTTCATCTTACTCTGCATGCCATGTTGCATACACAGACTTTTCATCAGCATCATGGTAATTCATGGGGTCATAATTCCAACTCATTAGAATATCATTTCATTACACATAACTTTATTAGATAGTAAACCTGTGAACTGGCCAAAAGTATTTTGTATTCTATAAAGGTGTGATAATCATAAAAGGCCTAGCTTTTTAAAATAAAAATTCTTTCTTGTGAGAAAATTAAGGTTCATGTATTGTGAGTAATATAAAAGTGGCATGAACCTTATTTTTGCAGGTTTGGGCTCAGAAAGTTACTGTTTTGACCAAGAGTCCTTCTGTTACTGCTAGTGACATTGCTTTAGCAACTGACATGCAAACTACACCCTCAGCTGGAGATTCCAGGGGGAGAGAGCCACAAGAAATTTCATTTCTAGTTGCGGAAGAAAAAGGTCATATACATGTGACAGAACCACAAGAGCATGTTGCACCAAAATTGCTTTTGGTTGCACAGAATGAACATGATACTCTTCCACTTGAAGAAGGTTTAACGACTATGTTTAGTGGACATGAAATGATAGAACAAGAATGTATGGGCTATCTGAATCCTGTATTCGAAGATCTGTTAGACCTTGATGAAGTTGCAGAAATCCAGAATGGAAAAGCAACTGGACCTGTGGTAGAAGGCGTACCAGAAAGACCTGAGGAGAAAATGGAATTTGAACCACCATTAGAAGCAGAAAGACAGAATCGAGGAATTAAGAGTTGTGATGTCACAGAGGTTAGAAAAAGTGAGAGTGTTGTACCAGATGTGTTACAGACAACAGAATGGCCAAGCAGAGTCAAAAAACAGGAAGAAGCTGAGGAACATAGAAGAGTGGGCAGTGTAACTGAAACAGAAGCGTTTGTAGAGCAGGACTGTGGGGATGGTGTGAAAACTTTAGAATCTTCTGCACAGGCTGCAAAAGATGCTGATGACATGGACACATTTTGCTTGGCAAAGGACAGTATTCTGTTTTCTCAAGTGTCATCTAACACTCTTGTGGCCAGTATTGCAGAGGGAGAGCATGTTGTCTCCCATCAAGAAGCAGATCGTTGCCAAGTAGTGGAGGTAAAAGCAATAGAAATTGTAAAGTCAGTAGTCACCCCCATGGAATCCATTGAACATGTGGTCTATCCCAGCAGAATTGTGGAAACAACAGTGCAGTTTGGCCCCCAGTCTGTTGAAATGGTGGAAATTGTTGAGGAAACCGAAACAGAACCTGAAGAATCAGCACCGGAGACTGATACTGAATTAGCTGTTAAATCAGCTACAGTTCAAGGGGACAGAAGGAAGAGACCATCAACATTAAAATTGCATGATGTTGAGGCGGGTGCCGAACAGCATGAAGAGGAGGGCTTTGATACTGTTATCTCTAACAAAAAGATAGCCAGGTTGTCACCAAAGAAAGATGGACCACCACCATCTCAACAGTTATCAGATGAAGAAATTATCAGGGTGAGTGCGGTTGCTAGTAGTGATCAAACAGCTTGTCTCCACGTAACTCAGCTTCTAACTGAATCAGTTGAAAAACTGAGCAAGTCCCCTCCTAAGGTGTCCATTCCTGGCTACTGCGTTGAAATGCATGCACCCCCAACTCCACCACCAACTCCAGCCATGTGCCCAAGTGATATCCAGCCTTCACTCTGTCTTCAGATGACAGACAGAGTCAACAAAACCGAGGAGACAACATTAACTGCATGGCGTGATTTTGAGTGCACAAGTCTAGACACCACTAACAGACAGAACTCACATGCTGACAACTGTGTGGAAATGGTGGGTAAAACTGCACAGTTTGCAGTCACAGATGATACACACAGATCTGAACGTAGCACATCTCGTGATATAAAGGAAGTAATTCTTAAAAAAGAAATTGAAGTGTCTAAAACCTACAAGATAATTGGTAACTTTAGTGACCCTGATCCTTCTTGTAACGCTGCTGCAGTAGAGTTAAGAGACACCTCTCCAGTGCTGGATGATGACTTCAACAGTTTCTATGGCAGTGACAAAGAGACTGATGATGTTGTAGAGTTTTCTGATGATGGTGAACCTGCTCTTGAATTGAATGACAGTTCAAGCTCAGATGATGAGAGTCCATCTCTTGGTCATCTGGTTATGCAACACTTTGACAAGGTGGGTGCAGTGAAGGGAAATATGCGATCAGAGCGTGTCTCAAATTGTTTATTATAGAGAATGGCATAAGTGAAGTAAACATATTCAATTAATTCATTACAGATCATAAAATCTTAAGTTCTAACTTTAAGGTGCTTTTTCATATTCCATATGTATTTTAATATTATGTAATATTGGAATTGGGTTCAAATAAAAGCATTTCATGTTTAAGTGTTCAATATTTTTTAGGCGATACTTTCTTCACGAAAGGAAGCTTATGTCAGCAAACACAGAGAAAAGCCTCATCCTGCTACATCGCAGAGGGCAGTTACAACAAGCAGTGAGGGATCCACATCACCGGTCCATCCAACGTTAACAGCTGTAAGTCCACCACAGCCGACTCCACGAACCTCGAAAGGACAGAAGGAGACAGTTTCTTCTCCTCTTACCCAGGAGATATCATCATTTGAGGAAGCAGCACATCAGATGCTCAGGAGAATGGAAGTGATGCTGGTGACAGTGAAGGGAGTGAGCAGTGAGAAGGATCCAGGAAGGAGGTTGGAGGTGCGACAGTCTACTCTGAGTGTTCATGTCTTGAATTCCTTTCTGCTGCTTCAAGTGATCCTGACCTACAGAGATTACTGACATTCCAAGTTACAAATGTCACTCCATTGTCTGTTGCCCACACTGCTGCTTCCAGTGAACCTGACCTACAGAGATTACTGACATTCCAAGTTCCAAATGTCATTCCATTTTCGGTTGCCCACACTGCTGCTTCCAGTGAACCTGACCTACAGAGATTACAGACATTCCAAGTTCCAAATGTCATTCCATTTTCAGTTGCCCACACTGATGCTTCCAGTGAACCTGACCTACAGAGATTGCTGACATTCCAAGTTCCAAATGTCATTCCATTTTTGGTTGCCCACACTGCTGCTTCCATTGAACCTGACCTACAGAAGTTATTGACATTCTGAGTTCCTAATGTCATTCTATTGTCTGTTGCCCACGCCATCCCAAAGAATGTTCCCCGAATTCAGGCCCTGTGTACCTTTTTTTAACATGTTAGTATGTTATGATGAGGTTGGTTAGTTTTCCACCAAACCGTTATTTGAAGGACCACCTATATTATCTGTACAAGACTGCTTGAGCATTACATTTGCCGTTAATGTTCACATGTGTAAGCCAGCTTCTCAATCCATAACCTCAGCTTCCTCATGCTCTGTGACAAAGGATGAACTGAACTTGGAAATTACAGGTAGATACATCAGATTTGGTTAGGAACTTATGATAAACATATGTCCAGTGAAGATTACTGTTGCCAGGGATGTGATGCTAAGTAGTTTTAGAGATCGGTATTGATGTTTCATAGGAAGCTGCTGCCTTAATGTTTACTTCCATCCTAAAGATGGAGGTAGCAGGTTCCTTGAAAATGGTGATGCCTGTCTACCAGACCACATTCATCCTTTGTATTCAGTGCTATTAAAACCTGAAATATCACATACCTACAAATATCAACTGAAAGTGGTATTGATGACCTGAATTTGTGTGATGTACAACTTGTAGTTCCTGCTAGATGGAAGCATTTGAGGGAAACTGGGCATCATGAGGTCTTTGCAGAACATCTTGTTAACTTTTTAGTATAATGGTACAAATTATTCTTTGGTTTTGTAGGTTGTGGAACGTGAGTTAAGTTTCCTAGCTCCAGATGTTGCAACACTCATTAGTCAAGGGGATGGTTTAATTCTGACTGTCCATGCTACTGATCCAGTTCGAGCAGAAAGGCTGAAGGAATTGTCACAGGATAAACTGAGGACTAAGTGGCAGGAAGTGAAGGCAGTGTGTGAGGTGAGTCAGCACTATAAATACAGGTTGCTGAGCTCTGTTATCTTGACTTTTATGACAGAGAATATAAACTGTGGCAAGGATTTAAAGACCATTATGTATACCATGCTTTCTTGATGAGGAACTTGGGTGTCTTTTATTCAAGTAATACAAAATTTCATACATTATTTTTATAGGTAATGTTTCATGGAACCCACAAAGAAATGTATGGTTTATTCATTGTATGGGTATTTATCTGTCATATATGTTGACTAGCCATTTAAATTTTACTCATCATTTTTTTGAAAATCAAAGAAAGAAACAAAATGAAACGGTATATTGATGGCAGACAGCCGCTTCAAGCCAGTCATATAATACAGAAAAGCTAGATCTACACCATGCATGACAGCTTCTTCTTCTTCTTCTTCTTCTTCTTCTTCTTCTTCTTCTTCTTCTTCTTCTTCTTCTTCTTCTTCTTCTTCTTCTTCTTCTCCTCCTCCTCCTTCTTCTTCTCCTCCTCCTTCTCCTCCTCCTCCTCCTCCTCCTCCTCCTCCTCCTCCTCTGCTTCTTCTTCCTCCTCCTCCTCCTCCTACTCTTCCTCTTTTCTTCTTTCCCCTCCCCTCCTCATCTTCTTCCTCCTCTTCCTCTCTTCTTCTTCTTCCTCATCTTCCTTTTCTTCTTCTTTTTCTTCCTTCTCCTCCTCCTCTTCCTCTTCCTCTTCTTCTTCCTCTTCCTCCTCCTCTTCCTCTTTTTTTCTTCTTTTTCTTCTTCCTCCCCTCCCCCCTCCTCCTCCTCCTCTTCCTCCTCCTCCATTATTCTCCTCCTCCTTCTCTTTCTCCTCCCCCTTCTTCCCCTTCTTCTTCTTCTTCTTCTTCTTCTTCTTCTTCTCCTCCTCCTCCTCCTCCTCCTCCTTCTTCATGTTCTTCTTCTTCTTCTGCCACCATCACCACCACCACCATCTCCACCCCCCAATGCCACCGCTGCTGCCACCATTGCTGCTGGCACTGCATTTCATTGTTAACCTTGACATCTTCTACTGTTGCCCTCCATTGGTCCTTAACCCTCTGTGGTTGATGAGTTATGTCAGTGATAAATTAAAGCCTGTGGGTGATATGGGTTACTTCTCTTTTTAAATCAATTCATGTGTGATGCAAAACTCACCACTCGCCATCAGGTTATTCATGACACATTTATTCTTTATCATTTCGTACATCCTATCAGCTGTTCACTCATTTGGTCAAGGGGTCCTCTCCTTTCGTGGAAAACTTAATTTTATTGTCGTGTTTACAGCAGCCCATCACTGATGACTCAGCAGCTCCCCTTCCTTCAAATGAGTATGAGCATTTTACCTGCCATGAACAAACCTTACCTGATATCCCCATACACTGGGTTAAATGATTAGGAAGAGAAGGTGTTATGATGAGTTCGATTGAAGATCTCTAAGGCAGGCATCCATCCATTTGAGTGCAAAGCAAACTTCCATTTTTTCCGAGATGTGTTTGCCACCATCATAAGGAACTAATGTGGTTGATTATGTAACTGTTGATTCAGTGTGAAATGTGAGGTTCTCACAGCAGTGACTATGAAAAATACTGACTTCTTGGCTGTTACAAGCTGTAGTCTTGCAGAAATTTACCTATGTTTCAGATAACTTGCTGTCTCCCCCTTTAATTTCGAAGAGTCAGTTGTAATTGACAAATCAGTGTAAGACTATAGGGACAGGTACAAATTATGTGGCTCTGCAAGCACACTGTTGGAAGATAATGCAGTCAGAAAGGGGCAGGGCCAGAACAATCCAGGAAAATCTGCTTTACCAATTACTTTTCCCATCTTTTTCTCTGCTTGTTTTGGTCCTCTGTTCGTGGGCCCACCACCTTCTGTTGGCTTCTCTGTGGAAGTGTGTCATTTCATTCTGTCCCTGTACAATACACTGATCTTTCCAGCAGAGCTGACTCTTCCACCTGGAAGTTGGTGGCAACATGTCACCGTGAAATATCACTAACCTTGTACCAAGTACAAGACATAATATCTCAGAACACAGTTTTTATTACCTGCTGATTATTTGCATACAAGTACATGCTTTGACTCTTGGAATTGGGTTGCCTTGTTTTGGATCAGACCAATGTGAGAATAGCAGGCAGTATCAAACATTATGGATTCTACCTGTTACTGCAGTCAGATATTCTATATTATAGAAAGAAATTTGTATTTTACTTTTTTATTTTTTCCCCCTCCTTGTAGGTAAGGAGAGCAGAAGCTCAGCAAGGTGAGGATAAACTGCGAGATTGTAACCAGTTGGTAGCTGAATTACAAATGTGGTTAAAGGATGCTAAAAGGAGGTTGGAACAAGCAAATAATGAGGAGCTTCAGTTAAAGGTAAAATTCTTCTTCATTTATGTCAATGTAATTTTGTGACACAATCAACGCACATACAAGATTTAAGGTTTTCACTGTGGTGTAGTTTGTTGTTGTGGCCTTCTGGGTCATAACACTGTGTTGTAATCTGGTAGGTGTGAGCCAGCAATTCTAAGAAACATGGTACATTCCTGCCAGACTACATACAACACAGCCTGTAACCTAGATGACCACAGTACCATTCACTTTCTCTATATCTGTTACAGGCATTCCAAGAGGAGTTTGGGAAAAAAGAGAAAGAGATAGCAAGCTTGAATGAAAAATACACAGAATTGGAGAGATTGGAGATTGGTTGTCGGGATACTGAGGACACTATTACAGTTATAAACAGAAAATGGCAAGATGTGTGTGGGCAGTTTCAACATTTCCAGAAAGGTTCAAAAGAGAAGACTCTTCCTGATAGCAAAATGGTGCGTAGTGTCTAACCATTAAAACTGCATTAAAGAATTCCTTCTTTGTATGAATTTTTGTGGGTGTGAGTAATACAGATATTTGTGTGTATGTTTTGTATATATGAATTTGTGTGTGTGTGTGTGTGTGTGTCATTAAAGCAACTGTACTGTGTCAAATGTAGGCAACTTTGAAAGTGATCCTGTTTGGAGCCGAAATGTGTAGGTCAGCATGAAATTGTTTTCCTATACAGTGATACCTTGGCTAACGAAGATAATTCGTTCCAGAATCACATTCGTTAGCTGAAATCTTCGTTAGCCGAAACACACATACAGACGGAAAAGATAAGCTCCTGGAATGGCCCAACCGTTCATGTTTGCTGCTTTATGTTAGCGCGTGCATCCACTAAAACATTTGTTAGCCGAGTCCAAAAAACAGTGAAAAAAATCTTCGTTAGCCGAAAAATTCGTTAGCAGGGTCACTCGTTAGCCGAGGTATCACTGTAAATATGTAACAGACGAATGGTTGTGAACTTATTATTTTGCCCTTTACCATGAAAGAACTTAGTGATGGATTTTTCTGCTTCAGGACTGGATTCAGTATTAGGGGAACATACAAATGAAACCTTTCACAGCATTCATCTAAGTAACGATGAATTGACATATTCTTACACATACAGTATCACTTTATTACAGGATTAAAACTAAACATACTGCTGCATCAGTCATCACTCTGCACACACTAAACAATTTTAACTTCCAAAATTTCTATAATAATGCATATTTAGCGTATATTTATATTACTTAAATTATTTTAACTGAAATTATAATTTTAATTATTATAGAATTATGGTGCCATGATTTAACCACATTTGTATTTTTGTATTCTTGTATAAGAGCGTTACCCTGAAGATCACCGGAATGACAGCCGAAACATGTTGGTGAGAATTTTGTGAATAAAATACATCATAAGTACTGAAGTGCATTTGTTGGTTATTTTTATATTTTAGACTACAATAAACATTTAATTGCCATAAAAGGTGGTTAATGTTAAGACAAGCTGGGTGACAGTCAGTTCTGAAGAAGGGCTTTGCAGCATGCCGTTGAGTAATTGGTCTTTTTTTTTTGTATAAATTTATTTTATTAATTAAAACTTGACACTGATCTCAGATCTAAGGATTTAATTTTCTTTTTTAGGACATTGGGGGAACTCAGGCAGCAGAATTTGTGACAAGGGTCAACAAAGTCAGAGAAGCTGCTTCAACTATTTCTAGACAACTGAACTCTTTCCCTCTCAGTGGGTGGGATTATGACTCTTTTCCTGCCCAAGAAGAGTGTTTAAAGGTACATTCACATCAGTCAGTAGCTTCTGTGGTAACAGAAGACATTCACAGCCTGCAGCTGGAGATGTCCATTGTGGTCCGATGGTTTTACATTTATTTGTGTAGTTTATGTTACAGGAAGTAGATCTCATATTGCTCAGATTACACAGGTGTCATTAGAGAACACTTTTGACAATACACCATTTTCTCTGTAGTGTATAATGAACATAACATTTTAGACCTTAATGAACGCACCTTTTCGTATGAAGAAGTGCACTCATGTTAGGCTGTCTTCAAATATCAGATGTATAAACATTTGTAGGATGTACAATAAAAAATGCTTAGTGGAGTAACATTATTGTTATAGTTGTCTGAAAAATGTGTTAAAAAATATGGTTGTGTAATTTCGTCTCTTGAAGAGACTTATGAAAGAGGCTTACTTAGCTGTTGCCATTGGCAATGAATTGATTCAACATCAATATGAAAGCAGTAAACAGATGAAAGGAGCCTGTAGCTACTGTAGCAAGGGCCCACGAATATACAATTGCTTTTATCTTTCTACTGTTGACAGATACATCGTTACACTCAGATTCATTACATTCTGTGTGTACTTAGACACACCAAATGTTCTTTTGTCACACTCTGGCCAGGCATATGTTCCATTTTTTCTTATCATAACTGTCAGTTTAGTTCTTTATTGTAGTTTCACATTTAATTAAGACCTTTTTCATATAGTCATAATTATTTGCTGCTTCTCCATAATTGTAGTTCAGGGCTTAACAGTCTGTCTTCACAGTAGAAGATACCCAGTTTAAATTTTGACTGGGAGACTGATGACCCTGATCGAGGTTCCTTATGGTACCTCCTAGGGAAATCCTGGAATGTTAACATAGACCACATTTGTCTGTCAGACATTCTTCCCAAGTCATTATTATGATATTTTGCAGACCACAAGGTTTCTGGAATCTTTGTTTCTTACTCAGCAGGCATGTTTGCTACTATTTTGGTTCATGTACACATGCTTTGAAGATGCATCTTTGTGAATCTGTAACATGAAGAAGCTTTCCCAGCAAAATCAGTGATGGGTGTGTCTACACACCTTCTGCTTCATAAATGATCATTTCTGTAGACACACAAATTCTATTGTGACTGCAATCTGTCACTTGGCTCTGTGTGTACAAAAAGGGCATTTATTCTTTTCTAACTTCTGTAATTCTTCTTTTTCTTTCTTTATCTTCTCCTCCTCCCCTCCTCCTTCCCCCTCTTCTTCTCCTCCTCCTCCTCCTTCTTCCTCTTCTCATCCTCCTCCTTCTTCCTCTTCTCATCCTCCTCCTCCTCTTCCTCTCCTCCATCTCCTTTTTCTCTTCCTTTTTCTCCTCCTCCTCCTTTAACCTCCCCTCCCCCTTATCCTCCTCCTTCTCCCCCTCCTCCTCTGTCTCATCCTCCTCCTTCTCTCCTTCTCCTCTGCCTCCTTCATCTTCTCTTTCTCTTTATCTTGTCTCTTCCCCTCACAAATCATTTTCTTTGCTGGTGGTGGGTAAAAGTGTGTTTCAGCTGCCATACTACTGTGCTGTTTCACATACTTTTTCTCATTTACTTTCAACCTTACTGTACATAAAATCCTAATATGTGTACTGCACATTTGATTAGAACAAAAACCATATTGTCAGTAAAGCCACTATTACTGCATGCTAACAAACAACTAGTGTAAGGAACAACAGCACTTTTTTTCGCTCTTTCCCTGGTTGGGTTACATGATAATCACAGTTATCTGTCCACCAAATGAAAGTATTTCACAATTGCTTGTTTTGAAGAGCGTGTTGATGGACATTTGGACCATAAAACATAGGAGAATTTTATGCATTGCTTTCTAGAGGGAGAAAAGTGCGTCCTATGATCTGTGAAATATGGTGTTTTGGCTATGATGCCCATATGCATTTACCACTCTGATGTATGTGGCTGACAGAGCATTTTTAAGTAAATTAAGAAACTAAGCCAATCCAATTTATCATTGGTTCCTCTAACCTCCATTTCTGTGTCTGCAATAAAGCTGCCTTGTTTTCAATTATGTTAGCTACTCATGGTCACAGAATATTTATTCATAAGAGTAGTGGTCCCTGGTGTGCATGTCTATATCCCTATGACTCTACTTAGAATGAACTAGTGATTTGCAGTTTTACATTTTTCTTTGATTTTGATGTGTTTCTGTAACAGGTTTCAGTTTACCAAATCATTAATTTGCTCTAGTAGCAAGACTTGTTGTCTAGTACCAGTTAAGCTTTGTAGGATTCGAGTTCTGTTTTAGATGTTGTGTTTTTAATAATGAACATTTTTGTTGGGTGTTTTAATTAAACTTGAATGTTGGAATATTGCAAATCTAATTACAGAATGATGTCCAGTTGAACATGATTCTGTTTACAGAAAGTGAAAGACAGTCTTAATGCACTGAAACCCAGTGTAGATGAAATTGAATATGAGCGCGATGGGGTGATGAGACGGACAAAAAGAGAACAGGGTGACCAAGTGAGACGTGTTGTGGATAAACTGCGAGAAGAGTGGTCACAGGTCAACAGAGGCTACACTGAAAGACATAAGTAAGTATCGCAGAAGTAGTCCTTGACATTCTCCTGTCATGGAAAGTAGGTGTAAGTAAATATTTCATGATGTACTGGAACTTTTCAGTATATATATATGCTGTGTTGGGTTTGTTCAATAAGAAGAGTTGTCCTCTTACAGATATCATTTAGTTTAGGAAGTGGAAATGAACACCTGTTTATGATTCTTGTGATGTTCATCATCATCATCATCATCATCATCATGTTCCTGAAGGGTTAGGCGTGTTTCCTGTTCCTTGATCCTCAGGATGAAGTTGGTCCCTCCATCTCTTCCTCGGTCGTCCTATGTTCCTTTGTCCTTTTGGTTTATATTGTATTGCTTGTTTTGGTAGTCTGTGTCCATCCTCTGTACATGTTGTAGCCACTTTTTCTGGTACTGTTTTATTTCCTTTACTATGTTCTGTGCTCCTGATTTTTGCCTAATACATTGATTCTTTTCTTTATCTAGTTTTGTTATTCCAAGTAAGTGTCT
>Ga0131853_10007354_pt1 | contig 19911 bp, 15 predicted proteins | sample TergutLab28metaG_FD_92764 | JGI IMG/M metagenome (GOLD analysis project Ga0131853, IMG submission 92764) | Labiotermes labralis P1 segment gut microbial communities from Petit-Saut dam, French Guiana - Lab288 P1 (version 2) (version 2) | ecosystem: Host-associated > Arthropoda: Insects >... | reverse complement strand
TAGCAAGGACGATATGGCTCCCTGATGATGGTCCTAGGACCGAAACATGTCGGAGCGTTTTTAATGTTTTAATGTGTAAATTTTAGAAATTTTATATATGTGCAGTAGTTGGTATAATAATTGAGTAACTCAACAACATGCAAGGTGTAACAACGAAAATACCTTATTTTGTTGTGCGACACTACAAATTGGCCATTGAATTAAGTATGTGTTCGACTGTCAGATATAAGAGCTGTCCACAGATGACTTCCGAATGACAGATTTAAAGACGTGTGCTATGAAATGTGTCACGAAAATGGGTAGTTTACCCTTTAAGTACACTTCTCTGAGTGAGTTTCAAGCTTGTATTGAGCAACAAACTTTCTTCGAGTAATTTAAACGAATAAAGTAATTGTAGTGGTCGGGAAACTCGAAGGGAAGAAACGTCTAACAATACCTAAGCTTAAATGTGAGAATCTTGTGGAAATGTACGAGTATCTTACAGAAACAGGATTGGAGGACGAATACAGAAGGAACCCGATTCTTCGTAGTTACGTAACATTCCGGAAGTTCGTTGAGTATCCCAGTGACTACTATAGCTTCTCAAGACGTAGATGATACTTTTGAATTGTGTCGCTCTCATCCAGCTATTGGTTTTATTCAATTGTGCTCATTCAACACAAGGACAGTAGGTTTTCAAATTCTAAGAACTGTCTCACACGGAGCGATATTGAGACGCATCCTTACTATCAGTAAATTTAAAATGAAAAGAATATAATTATACGAGTATAGCTCCAAATGTATAAATGTACAAAGTAAGTCCTTATATATACAATACTTATTATTTAACGATACTTGACCATTCTTGGGCATACTAGTACGCAAGTTTTTTTCCTACTAAGAACAAATGATTATAAGTGATAGCAACTACTCTTTTGACAAGAGAATCTGAAAACCAAAAATCGCTAATGCCACACCCCGCAAATACAAACGATTCTCTGTCGGTTTCATCATGCTGTCGTCCTTACAACTGTCTTCCTAAGATCTTTCTGTATGTTACCCTGCCCCCTCCACTTTCGGAAGCTGAAAGTTGATCAAAAGTTAACCACCTCAAATATCTCGATGTACAATTTTTTTTTCCACCCTATGCGCGTGCTGAAGCCATTTGTTCTTCAGACTTTGACAGTCCTAACATCATCAGGGGAAATATTCTGAATTACCAACCGCATCTCTTTCTTGCTTGTTTCATATTCCGCCCGTCTCTTCCTGAAGTCACGTTTTATTTCTAGGAGTGGTGTGGTTTTGTGGTTTTTAATTTTAGCGTGTTGGCACCATAGGCGTAACTTGACCAGTACCACTGTTGGGGGGGGGGGAAATTCGACTATAGGTATTAGGAACTCAAATGCCTCTATTCTGCGACCCGTAAAACGCAGGTTTTTCTTCTTTCTTTGTCTTTTTAAAATATTTAATATTTTAATTTTTGTTTATCCCTCTTCAACACGGTAGCAAAAAAAATTTTCGTATGTAGAAAAAATACGGGGGGGGGGTATTTGGCCCCTTCCCCCACGCTGCGCCTATGTTTAGCACTGTGACTTATAATTGCCCTGTTTTACCATCCATTGATAACAAATGAACAAGAAGGGCAGGTGGCATAACATGTATAACTTTCAGAGGAAAAGGACATGCTTGTTTGAGAATTTCTCGAGGGCGTATTTTTCACCGTACGTTCTGCATTTACAGTAACGGAATGGAACTGGAGCCTCTGCAGTGAAATGCCGGCGACTAAGCGCTTCGTTTTATGCCTCCGCAGTTGTTATACTTTTGATAGGCATAATGTTTTAAAATGTTCAAAATACGTATGTTAATATTTTGGAAAAGGAATATAAAGTGTTCATTTTTCGTATTAAACCACGTGCTCAAAAAAATTTTTAAGTGTAATTTTTTCTTAAATAATTATGATGATGGTGATGATGATGATGATGATAATAATAATAATAATAATAATAATAATATATGCTATTTTAAAATTTCGCCCACCAGCCTGAAAATAAGACATAAAAACTTAAGTTTATGGAATAAGATACAAGGCACCTAAAATGGAATTTAGATAAACTTACACCATAAACATTTGTGCTAAATACAAGGCGGGGTAAATTAGCACTATCGAATTAAGTCAGCGTGTTGTTGATCTTTGAGTATGTGAGGCCATCATTTTAGTTGATAAGGTGTATTGATACTGCAACTACTGTGCTGTGGAAAGTGTGATCTTTGTATCTACAGTTGTGACCACCAGTAATTTCTGAGCTAATCCTAAAATAGCATAAAACAATACAGAGGTTATCTTAACTGTAATGGTACTGACGCATCATTTTGTATACAAGGAGTGCGGGGGCAGAAAAATATGTACTGTTAGTTTTCCTAGTTTCCTATTCCACTCTCTTTGTAGCTTTCGTCGAATATTCTTATCATTTTAAAGTTAAGCTTCTTTCCTGATTTTGTATTTATTTTCATAATCTTCGTACGAACGCAGATTTCCGCTTCGTGCAGGTTCTGTGTTAGACAGGTTCACTGCAGATGTCACCATCTTCCGTGGCTTTCAGCAGATAGTTAAGTAGCTAGTTACCAACGCCTCGGAGGAACCTCCTGATCCCATGTTGTGGGTTTAGCTTGTCTAAAATCAGTAATTAGTTGATTATATATGATTTCAGATTTTTACCCTGATGGTGAAGAGAGCAGGTTTCTCCGAAGCTTTGGTAGCTCTGCGAAACTCCACGGCTTCATATCCAAAAGGCTACGGTCTTCGGGTTCCATGCAGTTCTCCCTAGTACTTACTACTGTCAATATTGTCACCAGGACACTGATTTTTGCAGGTTTTCATAAAGTCGGAACTGAAGGTGGGTGTCATATACGTGAAGGAGGATCAGTATACGGAAGAGGAGATCCTGGACAACAGCGAAAACAGTCCATTGTTCGAGGAGTTCCTGCAGATCCTGGGCGACAAGGTGCGCCTGAAAGGTGAGTCCGGAAGTCACAGAACCATGCTGAAGCAGTAATTAATGTCGTGAGAGAAAATTTCTCGGTCTGGCTAACAGTTCGCCGCTGTATCACTGAAACTTATGAAACCTAAAGCTGTCCGGCTGTTTAGTTCAGCATCATGCCATGAAGGCGTGTGAGATGTATCCCCACGCATTCTTAATATCTGTACGAGATTGAGACGAGTGGGGAGTGGTTAGCTTCACTCTACAGCTGCTTTACCCCCAGGAGAAGCACCCAAACACCCCACTGGATAGGAGGTTGGGGCTTCCTCAAGCCTGGCCTGGGAGTGGTGGCCAATGTAGACAGCCGTCATTGCCCCGGATCAAAATTTCGATCGTCAGACTTGTGTCCCAACACTAAACCGACAGATAAAATAATAAGTTGTTCTTGTCTACTTAATAAAAGCTGTATATTTTGTGTCAGATTAGTTCAAAAGTTTGTGTAGGACATACGCCACAGATTTTTATAGCTTCGTATGCGGTAGACGAGGAAGTAGGTGGATTTACCGCTCAACAAAGGCCACACGTCTACGCTTTAGCTCATCTGTCGCCGAGAAAAGGAAATATTTTTATTTTAGTCCTGCCAATTTCGTGTTACCCGATTTAAAAATCACGATTCGTCGCTGAGTGATTTGCGTCCCACTGTCTAGTTGTTAGAACATGATCCCTGACTGTTATCAGAGCACAGGGAACTTTTTTCGCCGGTCTCGGAGTTCCAGAGGAATTAATTTACTTTTTAATTCATGCTTCCTTATTTTCCGAACGATTTTTACTCCAGAACTGTATTCGGGTGTTACTGAGTAGAGATCACTTTAACGTTAAGTGATCATGATTCAAGTTATGATTTTCCTCATCTGCAGACAAATTACGTGACGATGTCTTGGAATGATCACGCCCAGATTCTTCATTATTCGCCATCTTTGATACCTTCACATTTAAATTGTACAGATTTGGTTCCTAAAAGCATGTCATTAAACTAGATGAGAATAATCATTAAGTGTGACTTGTTTGAGACTAAAAACATGAAATTCTGCTGCACAGTTGCTAAAGCACGGCGACGGGTACCAATAGGAAGCACAAACTGGGAAATTATGTCGCGTGGTGAGGAATGGAAAACCGGCGAAAAATCATCCAAAAGCTCTTCGGCCACACAGCGTGTTTGACTTATTCAGAGTGCATGCATACGTTGACAGACGTGTTGCGTGAGAGGGAGGCGCATCGCTTCCGACATCATACAGAAGATGGAAGTATATTTCCAGCTGTTTTCTTTGAGAGATGGAGTCGGATGTTGCTTGTTCAGCGATCTCACCAGAGGCGGAGTCGGCTACCGGATGACAAGCATAGACGCAAATGTACTGTAGAGCAGTATTAGGATGAGACGCCGCGCGGAATTTTAGGCAGACAGCAACTTAAACGAGGAACATGGTGCTTTGAGAAACTACGGTGAAGAACACGGAAACACATTCCTCAGGCAGGTCTTTACCTGACTACACGGCGTCAGTCTGAGAAGAAAGATATATTCATAGTCACGGCTGTGAGATCCTCAGATCTCGCGTCTTCATGCCAGCTTGGAAGAACATTGTTGATTGCTAGCAGACTGGGAAAGGGACGAAGAGCGTAACAGTTGTGGTCTGGTCGCTTTCTTTACAGGGGCGTTAGCAAAACTGCAAAAATCGTCTGTCAGCTTTGTCATGTCTGTCTGTCCATCCGTCTCTCTGTTTGTCCGTCCGCATGGAATAACTAGGCTACCACTTGTCGGATTTTAATTAAATTTGGTATTCGACAGTTTTTAAAATCTACCAGGTATATTCAAGTTTAATGAAAATATGACAGGAATAATGGGCCCTTTACATGAAGACCTATGAACTCTTATGATAATGTCCAGCTGAATTCTTCTTAAAATGAGATATGTTTGTAGACAAATTTTACAGAGAAAATCAAAACACACATTTTATGTTCAACAAGTTTTTTTTTTAAATCGCGCCATTGTGAGATAATATGGAAATATGTGGTAGAACCAGACAAGACACAGGTGAAAATGTAATAGGCGCATGCAGTTTGCATGCCTGGTAACCTTAGCAAGAATATTTAATACTTATTGCTTTTCCATGGCAAATATATTTACGTGAGCCCGCCACAACATTACGTTATACGTACATTGTCCTTCGCGTTTTATTATCTAGAAAGCCTTGGTATTTGATGAAAGACCGCGCTTGACGTAAGATGAATACGTTTGGTTTTTGATGTTTGTTGGGCCGTGCATCATTGTGATAACTGAAGAATAAGAACCAACTAGATGCCACTTATTACTTTATTGTACTTCTTATAGGCTCAACATGTTTCGGGCACTACTACGTCCATCATCAGGAGCTCGCGACTATAATGGTGATTACCACATTGGTCGTTTCGTTCTTGGTTTGCTGTAGGCTAGGTGCGGTTAGGCTGGAGTAGAGTCCGGGCTGCAGCCTGCAGCCCGGACACCATTCCAGCCTAACCGCACCTAACCTCCAACCTACAATAAACCAAGAACGAAACGACCAATGTGGCAATCAACATTATAGTCGCGAGCTACTGACGATGGACGTAGTAGTGCCTATAACGTTTGGTTTTATCTACAGCTCTTGTTTTAAACGCTTTTCGAATGTGAAGTTTCCGTTATTTTTATTCGATTTTCGCCACACTTTTGAATAAGTCGTCTCTAAAAATTTGTAATACAATAACTGAATGTCACATTTCGTGAAAATCCTTTCTGCGATTCTCTAATTGCTCCATGCGGACAGTCAGATGCTAGCAGGCCCATTGCCAACGCTCCTCAGCCGGTCTCTCATTACTGATTTCTAATTCACGTTTAGTTTTCAGTATAGCCCACAAGCTCTATTATGTATCTGCATCAATATTATGTTTTGCACTGCGCTGTACTTTATTCCCACTTCTTAAAGTTTCATTCCGCGTGAAATTTTTCTGTACTATTTTTCGTACCATCCTGCAGTTCTATAACCATATCCTTGACGCTGACAAATAACACGTGCAGCAAACATTTTCGTCACACAGTGCCATGGGTGTGAGCTTTATGGGTGAAATATGGTTAGTGGGAGCGGAGTGTGACTGCAGTGCACTTTGGTGAAAATATACCTCCCTTTGATGCCTAACGTTCTGCTAGAATGTGGAGGCAGGAGACGGTTGATATTGGCAGAATTATAACAAGATATTAGGAAGTACACGAACATTGCTACGGGACACTCGGTTGGGTCACATGCCTGAATAAGACGTAACGGTCAGGCTTTATTTTTTTTTGAATGTGATAAGAGTAATTATCATCAGTGGTAATTAAGATTTTCAATTTACATATACGTAATTTTTAATGGTCACAGAGCAGAATATTCACGGAAATAATGTACACGTATTTCATTACTTCAGGAGTCTAACTTTGCTCCATTACTTTATTACCAAATACAAACATTATAGAATGTTTCGGTGTGAAATATATTTGATTGTTGAATGATGAGGGAACGTTTATTGCTTAAAGACCATTATTGAATGTAACAATGTAAGAGTCAGGGACCGACCTAGGAGGGACGAGGTAACGGGGGAATGGAGGAGATTGCATAACGAGGAGCTAAATTATTTGTACTCCTCACCCAATATTGTGCGGGTGATAAAATCGAGAAGAATGAGATGAGCAGGGCATGTGGCGCGTATGGGTGAGGAGAGGGGGTGTATAGGGTCTTGCTGGGGAAACCGGAGGGTAGGAGACCACTGGGGAGACCTAGGCGTAGATGGGTGGATAATATTAGGATGGATCTCCAGGAGGTAGGATGTGGGTATATGGACTGGATTGGGCTGGCCCAGGATAGAGATATTTGGCGGACGATTGTGAGTGCGGTAATGAACCTTCGGGTTCCGTGAAATGCGGGGTATTTCTTGACTAACTGCAAACCAGTTAGCTTCTCAAGAAGGACTGTGCACCATGGAGTAAGTAACAATGTAAGAGTAGGAATCTGAAGGAAGGTCTAACTTGGGCAATATAGGAGTGGATGGGCGATTATATTTAAATTTATCTTAAAGCAAAGTGATGTGAGGTTTCAGAAGAAGCTCTTTTATTTTTTATTCTTTTCCATATTTTTCTACTATTAAACGCTTCGCCAATACCTAAGTCTAAGTTGTCCTAAATGGATTTGTCTGGCTAAGATGTCTAGTGGCCGTCCCTTGTTGAAAGGTTAATGAACCTCTTCGGTCTGTAAATGGCGTAGAATAATTAGACCAGCTTAACGCGGTCCCTTCTGAAGGATGTCTCCCCTCTTTTGAGTTAGAATACAACAATACAGCTTAATTTCACTGCTACGTCACGTATACTTTGATTGCAGTATCGATGCTGGCAGTAACGTTACTGTGAAGCAGCCACCGTCAAGGCGAATGATGAACACCGAACTGGAATGAATGTAGAACGAAGCGATTGTTCTATAAGATGAGTTTTTATATGACCATTCTACTGGAAAGACCGAAAAAAACCACGAAGAACCACAGTCAGTATACCCGGTCAGCGGGCCGAGATTTGATCCTACGAACTCCAAAGTACTAATCGACCGTGAAATCTGATCGCACTGTGTAGAAACCTGCTTGTACTTGAATAGCAAAATTCCTTCGTCATCACAAGAGTGAGCCATTTAACCCTTTAAACGCCGAATTAAATCCCATCTGCTATCTGCTGGCATTATTAGGAGCTCACCATATTCTCCACGTTAGCAGGATAAGGGTTAATGTAAAGTGATTCTCACTCCATCTGCATTTACAGACCCTTCAGTGATGTTGAAAAGTTTAATATATTCTTAAACTTCACAAAACCATTACTTCTTCACAGCCGAAAATCTCCCATGAAATTGGGGCTGTTACTTTCCATCCTCAGGGTGTATCCATATCACCCAAGCCAGTTACTTTACAGCATTTGCAGTCACAAGTTTGTGTGTCATAACACAAATATCTGACTCTTTCATTTAGAATTTTACAGATTTGTTATAAAGTGTGTGATTTTATTTTATATGATATGTGATACGATATTATATATGATGTGATGTGATACAATATGATATATGATATGATTTTATACTTGTTTTAACTACAGTTGGGTTGACGCCCGGTGGCAGTAGTACAGTATACATTTACACACAAACAATACATAGAACATGACAATTAACGATAGAAGAAGGCATTTAAAATGCCATATATTATCCAAGAGAAATCATAGAAATCAGAAGGAATATAATATTGAATAATGACCCTACGAATGGTAGTTGTAAAGGAAGTCAGCTGTAAATTGACAGAATATGTTAGGAACGGGGATTTTGATGACAGCTGTTGGTTTATGAGTAAACTGCTACTTACTTATGATCGCTCAGTTACTCGGACCGTTATATAAAAACATTCGCTTAGCTGTTTATATCGTTATGTAATTAACGGTCGCTTAGCTACTCACACCGTCATATAATAATAATAATAGTTGCTCGTGTGTTAGATTGACGTTATTTCATTATTCATTTTTGTATTTATTGTTTATTTAATAATACCCTTGCAGTGGCTGAGATTTCATGAATTCCCTGGCGTTAGGTCAGCGAGCCTGGGCTGACTTAACGAAAGTCTAGAGCACGAAGTCATTTGTTACTGCTTCAGCTTATACAACAGCTACAATCATGTGACGGATTAATAGCGGCATAAGATCGGTTTACACTGCTGTTGCGCTGAAGGACTGTTGTAGCTCGAACAGTCCCTAAAATGAGAATTAGCCTGTAATTGGTCATTCTGTCACGTGTACTGTGTACTTGTGTAGGTAGTTGGTGAGATTCGCGCTGAAGGTTGTAAGGCAAAATGACGGGGACTTTATGGAATTAATGCTACTATACGAAGAAATTTAAAATTTTGTATTTCTCTCAAGCAATCATGAGGGGAAAGGAGGACGGGATAAGAAGTGATGGTGTAACGTAGACATTTCTGTTGCAGGTTTTGACAAGTACAAGGGCGGACTAGACACCGTGCATGATCTGACAGGACTGTACTCTGTTTACACCAACTGGCGCACCATAGAGATCATGTTCCACGTCTCCACGCTTCTACCCTATGAAAAGCGCGACCCGCAGCAGGTGACTCGCCCATGTGGGAATTACAGTTTCTTCCCAAATTTATTTCCACATCTCCTCAGTATTATCGTCACCGCCTTAATGTAATAGAAACGTCGCAGTTGTATGTTTTGTAATTTATTTGACGACGCTGTCAGTAACAAAGGCTAAATAGAGAGGATCCATTTTAATATAATGATAATAAGTTTCGAAAGAAGTTGTCATAGCTTGATTTAAGGTACCGTCTCATATTTTGCATGTTGGGGACTAAGATATCTGTGAAGATCTCAATCATACTTGTTGATATCTCGTCCGAAATTCGAAAGTTCTTTTCCCTGCAGCTGAGAAGTGTCAATATTTGAGGCATTCTGCTCGCTACTCCCTTCATAACTTCTACAGTATAAGTTTTGAAGTTCTACCGGTGGTCACTATGAAGATTGCTATGTTCTAGGATGTGACGTCGTGTAATTTGGTAGACAGGTACTGATGTTTCTGATGAATTTACTGTCTTCATTCTCAGCCTTTACTGAGAAGTTTCAGACGAAGTTTCTTCCGAAATGTTCTTTCCTTTCCTCCATTATAATCGGCATTACGCCTTGGATACCGTAAGAATCACAGTTCATGTGTTTGACCCATACACGTGTTTTGAACACAAAATGACACGGATGGAACATTGCCTTCATATTACGCACACTGCGACAGCACCAGAAGTAAAGAAAAACAAAAGGATAACGCGAAGACAGACAGACAGAATGGTAGTGACAGTTGCTGGGAGTGGGAGATACGCTGTAGGTGGCCGTCCGGTGCACGGGACGGCCACCTACAGAGTGTGACGATACCAGATGCTGTATAATACAATTTTGACCTCCTGTTGATGAGCTCAACAGTGCTTGAAACATGTAGAGGCATATAATAAACTTTTTATAAAACAAGAATTTGTGCATTAAGTTAGTCAGTTACTAAGATTAACGTGTTCATTTTTTTCATGCACTAGTTTAGTCAAATAACTTTGTGTACATTTTCACCAAATTCGAGAAATATCCAATTCACTTGCCTGCTTGACACACTGCATAAATAAATCCTTGATTTAGTTGTTGGTAAAAGTGGTTTACTACACTTAGTTCGCTGAACGTTATAGTGACGTAGATAAAACTGCTTTGTGTACCGGAAGCATCGGTTTCAAATATCGGCTCAGGCACCGGCTATCCTATCTTGAGTTTTCTCCAGTAAAATGCAGGAATAGATCTCAAAGTAAGTTACTAGCATCCGTCCACTTTCATTTTATTATGCATTACGAGTAACCCCATTTTTTTCTTTCGGCTATATGTAGTCCGAGCTACTGTCAGCGTTGCTAAATAAATCACAAGCAAATAAATAAAAACAAAAGAGACAACATTCAAACAATAACAAGATAGTATGATTGTCATTCATAGTGAATTTTCTCGTCTCACATTTCATTTCCGGCATGCCGCTCTGTTCTTGCAGCTCCAACGTAAGCGACACATCGGTAATGACATTGTGTGCGTCGTGTTCCTTGAGGCGGATAACACCTCCTTCTCGCCGGCTTGCATCAAGTCCCACTTCCTCCACACATTTATCCTGGTGCGGACCAGTCCGCGCATCAAGAGGAAGCCAACGAGATACGAGGTGAGAAATCGAGTCGATCAGATCCTGTAGAAAATTTCCCACCTCAAGAGGCTAATAGTCGATAATGGTTGGGAAATCTCCCTCTTCTTTTGTGGAACCCTTAGGCTATGTTACCTATTCACAAGAGCCCGCCATTGATGCCTGTCATGTACCAATGCTGTCAGCCAGTAACCTCGTGTGGTAGTTCCTTAAGATAAACTTTAATTGTCTGTGTGCCTGCATCTCTTGCTTTCATATGTTTCATATTTATGCATACCTCACCCCTCCAATTCATGCTGCATTCCTGACTTGACGCATCTTATTTTTGATTCGATGTTCTTAATGGCATTGCGTAACAACCACCTATTACGATGCTTCTCGCCAATCAGTTCTCACAGTTCCCCTCTTACTTCTTCCTTGTATGTCCATGTATTCTCTTTGGCATCCTCTTTTTGAACATCCAGTGTCCATGTACCTTCGTTAACCTGTGAGGCCATATTTGCAAAACAGCATGTAAAATTATTTTTTCGTAAGTTATCATCAGTCTCTAGCTTGGGGATGAAAAGACAAAATTTTTCAAACGGAGCAGACAAAATATTCCCATAATTAAATCTGTTCTTGGTTTTTCCATGAAGTTATTCTTTATTTCAACTCCCTGAAAGTTAACAGCGAAGCATCACACATCGTAAGTTCCAATTTTTTGGTGTCCACTACCCCACATGATGACTTTTCAAGGGAACTTAATGTCCGGTGAAAATAGTCACCGAAAAAGTGTCACACTTCGTTTGTGTAAAATGTAAGAAACTTTAATGAAGCTAGGTGTAATGTAAATACCAAAACACGTCAGTTTCAAGGCCTATGCGAAATGATAAATAGGACATTAAAGGCAGATGTAAGGAAAGCAGTTTGACTTTCATAAAGCTGTGACAGTCACGACACGTTTACAAACATATAGCAGAAGAACCGGACGCAGACGAATGAAGACACTGACAAACTGTAATCAGTGGAAGCGAAGATGTGCGGAAAGAATGAAATATGATGCGAGATTTGAGGTTCTCCCAGCGGCACTGATGAAGATGCACATCTTGTGGGGTATGACGCGGTGTCGACATCCGCCTTCTTGTTGCAGGTGTCAGTAGTGACCCGGGACGAGGTGGGTGCATACAAGCCCTACCTGTGGGAGCAGTCGGTGTTTGAAAAGGGTCCCATGTTCCGCGAGTGGGTGCTCACCAAGATAGTGAATGGTGAGCGCGCCAGCTACTCTGCGCCCAAATTCGCGCGAATGCAGGAGCGTACGCGCTCTCAAATGCTTGAGGATATTGTTGCCAACCTCGCAAACCACGCCGAGACTGGCCAAATTCCCAAGCCGTACCGGTGAGTGCATTATTTGCTGTATGTGTTTAACAAAAGTCTGATAATATTGACGTTACCCTCCTTGCTTGCTGTATGTGTTTACAAGGAGGCCAGTGATTTTCTATTTACGCCCATTTTTTATCATATTGTGTTTTAATAGAGTAAAGCCAAATGTGTAACACTGGAAGCTATGGTAACAGTGAATATGAAGATTGCAATTCTCTGGAACGTAAGGCCATCTTATTTGTGAGACAGGTAGAAATGTTTCTGCAGAAACTTCTGCCTCGATCTCAAAATAGAACTGAACCAACTTGAGAAAGCGGCACGTTATGTACAAGAGGCGTGAAAACTAATGATTGTGTGCGGGAATGGGCATAGAACCCTGGATAGGTGGAAGGAAAACATAACCGTTCTTCCTTGCCTCATCCGTGGTTCTGACTGCCCTTTCCCATACTCCTCGATGAGGTTCTTTTCCCCCCTCTCTTATATTAAATTGCCTCACAACTACCCCGAAGATAGCGTTTCAGAAATTTTATATATTTAAGTACTATGAGTAAGATGCATCAAGTAGTGGAAAGAAAAAAGTACGCCTTTTGGAAAATGAAGTGAATCGGTTCAATGATAGGCAAGGAGAGTCGAAATTTACAAATCCTGTGGCAAGAAAAGCGAGACAGTTCACCTGTTTGGAAGGAAAGCGAGAAGACGCTTTATGTGCTTTGTAAGGATAGTGAGAATGTGTGTGTGGTTTGTCAAGGTAAGTGAGATGGCAAGAAATGTGTGGTGGTTCACCTGTTTGGAGAAGGAAGGTCGGAAAGGGTGTTTGTTCTGTCAAGGTAAGTGAAGAGTTGTTCCTGCCTTGGCAAAGAAAGTGAGAAGTTGTGCCTCTACCGTCAAGGAAAATGAGATGTGGCTGTTGTGACAAGAAAATTTAAATGGTGCTCCTACCCTAACCAGGAATGTAATTAGTTCACCTGTTGAAGCAAGAAATTGAGAAGAGGTATCAGCCTGGAGGAGAAAGAGAAGGTGCAATTGTTTCAACATTTCAAGTGAGAAGGCGTACGTGCTTCAGCAAGGTCAGTGAAACGGAGTACCTGTTCAGACAATGAAATTAAGTTGTACCTGCTTATCAAATATAAGTCCCCAGATGCACTTGTTGTAGTAAGGAAAGCAACAACTTGCATCTGTTTCTGTAAGGAAAGTTAGAGGATGAGAACTGTTTCAGCTAGAAGAGTAGAAATGTGCACATGCTTTGGCACGGATATGAAAAGGACGTCGTATCAGGGGAGGAACATGAGAAGGTATGTTTGGTTGCGTACACTCGAATTTCTGTCAAATGGTTACACTGATTTGTCATTAGGGCATACTGGTTTATGTCTAAATAAAATTACCTTAGCAATTATAGTCTATTCGTTATTTCCAAACTTTGTAACAATGTAACCCTTTTAAAACTAATGTTAATGTTACACGCTTATGCACTCTTCTTCAAGGCTGACCAATGTGATAACCTCATACCTCATACCTTGTGACATAATACCAGAATTCCTAATGTTTTCATACATAATTTCTTCCGTATTGTTGTGTCCAGAGGCACGTGGTAATATATCGTGTGATAATGGATCAAAATTTGTTCCAAACTACAAACTATAAAGTATTTTTTTTAATTATAACGAAGTGTTAGGGCCCAAATATATTTGCTTGAATGGTTCACAGTACATTTGAGCTGTTTTACGCGCGTTCAGAAAATTGCGAAAAGCGAATATTAGCTTCGTCATGTCTGTCTGTCTGCCTGTCTGTCTGTCTGTCTTACCGTCCATCCACAAGGAACATCTCGGCTCCCACTGGAAGGATTTTCATGAAATATTATTGAAGATGTTTCGAAAATCTTTCGAGACAATTCGTGTTTGATTACATCTCAATAACGACGGCTACTTTATATCAAGCCTTAATTACATCTGCAATAATATCAATAATATCTCGCCCAATTCTTCTTAGAATGAGAAATGTTTCGCACAAAGTTGTAGAGAAAATCGAAACACTTTTATTTTCAAGAATGGAAAAATTTAACAGGGAGCGTTCACTGTGTCACATAAGGTGGCGATTCTTGTTTCCTTTCTTATCGCGAAATATTACGGTGACATACTGTGGGATTAGTGGATGGTCTGGATATGTAGCACGGATGCGTAGTTCAGAAATTCAGACAAAAGCTTTGTCAGTAAACCTGGTGAAATTTTACACGTAGATGTGGGTATAATATTAAAATATGTGAGTGTCTTAAAGAATGTAAAGAGCTAGTTCTAGTTTCAAGCCTGGCGCCGGCGCAAGTAAAGTGGAAACGTTACTTACGTTGCGCATCTTAACGCTCCTCAACCCCTGTCAGTGCTATGAACAAACGGCGGACGAAGAGAAGGGTGAATATGTAGCCGTATCAGTTAGTGGTATTTTGGTAGGGAAATAGACAAATCTAGCTCATAGACGAGTCGAGGTGAGAGTCTGTTTTCATGTTTGTCTTTTCCCATATATTATTTAGTCGAAGAGTCCATAATTCATAAAAAATCCCTCATATTTTCTAGTGTCAGACGACAGAAAGAGTATTGAAAAGACAAGATTGAGGGAAACAGAGGTGAAAATTTGCATTGTAACTGACGCAGAGGTAACCTTTTTTTCGATCGGCATGTGGTCGCGTTTCTCATATCAGAATGTACGTAGTAGCTGCAAAAAGATCCCGGAGATAGCCGGTATAATTTACAGAAATGCTGAACGAAATAAATTTCTATCTCATAAGTTGGCACCACTCTTGACGTCGACACAGCAATAGTTTCACCATTTCATAACCTGTAAAGGCTGAGCTGCAATTTTTTGTTTCTTTAGTATTCGTGAGTTCGCGTTGCAGTTGAAAATGTTTTAACTCAACAATGTACAAATATCAAAGCTTGTGGTTTGCTGCAGAAATCACCAGTAGAGACAGTAACCATGTCGCAGAAAGCGTATTGTGACAGGGTAATGAAAAATTCTGTGTTGAATCTTTCTAAGGTTATGTAGCTTGAATGCTTGTATAGCTTTTCATTTCTCAGAAATAAAGTGACTGCGGTAACATTCTGAATCTACTACGTATCGGATGTCGTTAAAATCCAGAATATTCAGTGTATGCCTACTTCTTTAATTAAAACGCCCTGAGATGAGGATCCACAGGGCATCGAAAACTCGATTTATGCGCGTTCTTTGACAGCCGTGGCCTCCATACAAGTTGTCAAGTCTACGAAGTTAACTTGATAATGTTATTATGCATTCCTTTTAGGTCCGAGCTAAGAAACAGGGAAGGGGCAGTCATAGAGTTGCATGTTTCTATATTACACGTACGTTAATTCCTACTATGAGAGCAAAAATGTTGGTGAAATATGAGTAACAGGAATGTAAATCATCCAGGATCCTACCCAAGTACATAGAATTGAAAATCGAACTGTGAGCGAAGGATTAAAATATTAGTTCAATAAAGGGATAATATACATATTTTATGTTTTATTGCAGCGAGAATTTCGGCAGGGAGTTGGGAGGTTTTTATACACTTTTCTCTCGGCCTTTCGACCTTGCAGTCCACACCCTTTCAAGCAAAATAAATATTATACTTACTTCTTACCTTTCGCTCTGCTTGCACCACATGACAGTTTGCAGTGGAGAAATTTCTAAAAATATCTGTCTATTCACACCTCTAGCTGGAAATAAAGAATAACTTAATCACCAGCAACGCCACAGCAATTAAAACTTTTGAATGTTTCTTTGCTCTCTGTATATCAGGTCCTACGGCAGTTTCCCATCAAGCGCGACGTAAAAATAAAATGCGCTCTATTAATTAACATTTCGTGAAACTTCTCATAAACTGTTTACATTCAGGTAGGGTACATAACATTTTGTGTTTGTGCATGAACTCTGCGTTTTATTTCCCGCAAAGATTTTAACTTATTTGCAAGAGAAGATTAATGAACGGGCCTTTCCTTTTTTTTTAGAAATTACTGACTTAAACTAAGTTGAAAGTTTGGTATGCGAGTCTTAAAAACGAACGTATATTATATTTACCTTGGTAACTTCAGTGGTTATTAAAAATTATCCCACGAAGATAACAAACGTGGTAGGATAGCAGTTCGCACTAAGTAGTGCTGCTGGCTAGAGGACTTCAATCGGCAGAGTTTGACGCAATATCACTGACAATCATAAATTCCAACGATGAAATGTTCTACTCCTATTGATAACTACTTGCCAACGTGCGTACGGGAACAGCAGCCTTGCAACTTTTGCGTCATTAAGTTATCCTTTATTGTAGGAGGACAAGTCCCAGTAAGAAAACCGGGCCTGTCGTATTAAGATTCATTCAAAATGAATGTTTTCTATCAGCATTCGATATTATTAATCGGAGGGTGTCGCTGAGCGGAAAGTGGAAACATTTGGTTTCAAGGGGGAGTCTCTCATTCTGCAGGATAGCTGCTTTTTCCAAAGATCTGAACTGACTCCTCTCCTATTTACGCCTATATTTTGGGCAGCTTGTTTACTGGGCTGCAGAAAGTCATTTCATCACTTGAAAATTCCAAGTGATGGTAGAAGGGTAGCTGTAGCATTGTATTCATGGAAGACAAAACTTCATGTTTTTTAAAAAATTAGTAATATTATGGTTAAACGCAGTCTGACACAAATATTTTATTATAAACGAATATAATTCCGCAAATTCAAAAATATTAGCGCCACTTTTGAATACACCAAATATTTACAGTTAATGGTAGGTTTTAAAACAAACTTTAATAGTATTTTTTCTTGTCTTTGAAGCCCCATTATGATGCGTCTTCAATAAAATTAATACAATTTTAGTGTGATTATAAGGATTAGATCTAAATAACTGTAATGATAGGCTGCTGGTCTCGTTAATACATTTTTATAAGCCTGATGATTACCCGATAGGGTCTAACACTTAAATGTTTTATGAAAACAAAATATCTTGTTTTTGTAGCAAAATATTTGTGTTAGTTTGTACTCTGCCTTACATTAAACTGTTAAATTACTTCTTTCTTTGGCGCTACATCCCAACGAGGACCTAGGTCGCCTCATTGTTGAGGTTCCTAGATACCATACACACACACACACACACACACACACACACACACACACTACTCGACTGGACTGTTTTGGACAGGAGATTGGCCCTTCGCAGAAATCACTACTACTGGTACATTATGCTTATCGTTATCTGGATATTACCCTTCTTCCTTTTGTCGTTTATTCATGTCGTTAAAGCGATATAACTGCGGTATAAATTACGCCATTTAACTTCCTTTCTATTGTTTGAAGTGTTTCTCTGTTTTAATATTATAGTCTTCTGAACTGCTTCCCAACTCGTCGATCGCTGGCTTTTGTCCAATCGATTTTAGGACCTACTAAAATTTATTCCAGAACTTCCAGAATTTTCACTTCCTAACGCCCAATAAACATATTGTAGAGCACGTAATGTCATCACTTTATTATCAACTGCGGTCAGCATCAAATGTATAAGATTTAAAATAATTACATTAAACGTCAAATTTCAGTTGAATATTCATTCTTACCGTTGGAATAAGTTGATGTCAGTAATGTCGGGTGTCAGAGCGACGGGACGTTAAGTCTCGTATTTCTTGTAGTCTTTATTTTATTTATTTTTTAAGATTGCCGTATTGCCAACAGTACTCTTACTTTATCTTCTTCTTCTTAAAAATGTCAACATAGACCTATAATTAGTAGTGAAATATTCATGATATCATAATTCATGGATTACAAGAGATGCTCTAGAACTTTAATTATACACGTCTGTAACGTAACTGAAGAATAAAAAACCAACTAGATGCCACTTATTATTTTATTGTACTTCTTACAGGCTCAACATGTTTCGGGCACTACTATGCCCATCATCAGAAGCTCACGACTATGATATTGATTACCACATTGGTCGTTTCGTTCTTGGTTTGCTGTAGGTTGGAGGTTAGATGCTGTAGGCTGAAGTGGTGTCCGGGCTGCAGGCTACAGCCCGGACACTACTCCAACCTAACCGCAACCAACCTCCAACCTACAGCAAACCAAGAACAAAACGACCAATGTGGTAATCAACATCATAGTCGCGAGCTCCTGATGATGGGCATAGTAGTGCCCGAAACATATTGAGCCTATAAGAAGTGAAATAAAATAATAAGTGGCATCTACTTGGTTTTTTATTCTTCAGTTATCACAATGATGCACGGTCCAATAAACGTCAGATCTGTAACGTAGTTTTGTTATTATGTGTGTCTGCATCACTCTCGTAGCTTATACTGCATTCTAATGCCTTCTTAAAGTTTTATGAAATCGTGATGCGTCCTCTTGATTATAATAATTATACTTCTGATAATGTGTTAAAGTCTGGTGCGTCTTCTTTTATTTTATGTGAAGCTGTACGTTGCAATAATGTATGTGGTCCTTAGTCGTATACTATTTGCACTTGTGCCTAGGGATTGTGTCAAAACGAATGTATACACACGCACGCATATGAACACATATACACACACACACCCACCCAAACGTCCACATGTCTATGTAAATAATAAATGATTACGATGACAGTGTATTAATGAGTAAGCCAAGGAGGCGTGGTGTGGGATATTAACCTTTCAAAGTCAGTGCGCTTCCACTGTTCAGCCAACACCATGGTGTTTCGACAGAGAAAGAGGAGACAGAATGTCAGGTTTTTATGACACGCCTGTTGTAACAATATGAAGTGCCGGTAAATCGTCGCGACTCGCCATGGGCACGGTTCACAATTATAATCGCTTCACTTTTTTTTTAAAACTTGTCATTTTGTGCAATGATAACACAAACATAATAAAGAAACTTGCCTCTGTGTGTGTTTTTATTTCACCTGGAGCTAGATCGCCTTGTACAAGCAAGACCTTTAATTAGACCGACAGTTAATTGTGTGAGTCTCTCTTTACGAATTTCATTATAGTAGCTACGACAGCCAAGGGAAAACGTGACGTCAGGGAGGGTGGTGACGATCACTGCCATTGTGTCAGTGACGTAATAGCCAATGTGTGTTCTTGTGCGCGTCTTCTGCAGAAAGCTGCAGGCAGAGTTCTGTAGACCCCCAAAGTACACTGGATATCTCGCCGAATTATGTAACGCTTTACAGGAATCTGAGTACGTACCAGAATATTTCCATTCGTCTGGTCAGGAAACCGCTTCTAAAATTCATGTCACTGATTATAACAAAGGTTGGTTTCTTACATATTTGAGCAATAAAATCACTATTAGTGGAGTCACTTTGAACACAGACACTATTCATGTGCTCACGCTTTTATTCAGTTTGCTAGATTTTAATTACATTTTTTGACGATGTTATGCCTTTGGAGGTTACAGTAATTTAATATATTCCTGCCTAGAACTATCAGCCCAAATTTTGAATGTTTCGTGACCATGCAATGATGATTCATTCGGAGAAATACGACCAACAAGTGCATATACAGATATACAGGGTGAGCATAAAGTCTTTCCCTGATTACAAACATTTATTACAAGAAAACTACTGTACGTGGAATACAAACATATTTGTTTTTTTCAAAATGTAACTCAAGAAGTTTTTTTTTCACAACACATTAGTACACTTCAACATGTGCTCCTTTTGTTGCACGGAGAACGCCTAATCTATAATCAATTTCTCTCCACGTGTTCTCCAACATGTCTTCAGTTATTGTAGCAAAAGCGTCTGTTATTCTTGCCTTCAAATTTGTAATATCTGGAACTGGTGTCGAAAACACTTTGTCCTTAAC
>Ga0131853_10007353_pt1 | contig 19912 bp, 18 predicted proteins | sample TergutLab28metaG_FD_92764 | JGI IMG/M metagenome (GOLD analysis project Ga0131853, IMG submission 92764) | Labiotermes labralis P1 segment gut microbial communities from Petit-Saut dam, French Guiana - Lab288 P1 (version 2) (version 2) | ecosystem: Host-associated > Arthropoda: Insects >... | reverse complement strand
CCTCGTCATAACCATTGGAGAAACCGGCGAACGCCTGACAGTTCAATGGTGGTTCTGGCAAGGATCATTAGACGGCCAGTTGAAAAAGATTATGTTTGGCGATGGAACTGTTTGGACGAGGGACGAAATCAACGCTATGCCGCTTGTAACGCCACAGCCGCAGGCTGCGTTTGCGCCACTGGCAGCGGAGGCTGCAGCAGCAGCGGAGTCATTGTACAAGCAAAATACCGTAATTTTCTCTTTTGATTTGGATTCTTCGCTGTTTTCGGCAAGCTCACCATTTGAAGTACACGACAACGCCACAGCTGCAAATCCATCTGGTGCTATCAACGATCAGGCAGCTGTTGATGTAGCTCTGGCATGTCTGCAAATGGAAACAGACAGCGGAATGGTCTGTTCCACTGAAAACGCCAACTCGTCAATGAACAGCGCCAGCACCCTTGCCATATCTAGCGGCAATTACACGTACATGTACGAAGAGCAGTTCAGCAGCAGGCACGTAGCGTAGTTATATCTATAGTGGGCGGCGTCATTGCCGCCCACTTGCATAAACATTGAGTCTAAAACGAGGCAAAACGCCAGTAATCAGCGGCAAGAAATCTATATATAAAATAGCCAACGGCTATATTCAGCGGTTCCATAGTCATCTATACAGGTAGTGAAATAGTGCCTTTTGACGATGATCTGTGGGCTGTTCCCGTTTGTTATCTGTGGGCGGGGGGCTATAAAAAGCGTGGGAGTATCTTGACTGCCGCGCTACGATGAATTTCACTTCATCATAGCGCATGTTTTTGTTTAGTTTGTTTCGCTTTTTTGATCCCGCACTTCCCATTTCGGACAATTGTAGTAGTCGATTTGTTTTTGCGTCAAAGGATAGCGGCCGCAGTAGAGATATTCGAAGAACAGCGAGCCGTAACCCATGCAGCGCTTGTCTGCGCCAACCAACGGGCATTTAACCTGCGCGCAGCAGGCAGCCTCGCACACGTCACAGTTTTTTTCCTCGCCCTGCCAGCTATCCTTCACTCGCACCCATTGCAGGTCGGTGTGCGACATAGGCGGGGAGGTCATCATGGAGGGAAACGCGTCTCTGTATTTTTTATCGGTCAGAGTGCGCCACGCGACTCTATATGCGTTAAGCCACAGGGCGAAAGGACGCAATTCTCCGTAAGTGGCGCGTGGTGCGAAAGCGCCTTTGTACAACGGCGCGAGCACAAACATCGAAAGTCCTCCCGTTATAAAAAACAACACGAACAAAAAGTACAAGTACAGCCGCGCGGCAACATATTTAACAGTATCCATATATTTTCCTCCAAGTGCGATATCGCTATATTATAGTCGAAGCTCCAAATTTTCCTTTTCCAAAATTCCATAACGCGGAAGAAGCCGCGTTGTTCGTAAAATCATTTTTTGCGTTTTCCGCGCCGTTTGCGTCACTTTGATAGCTCCTGGCAGCGGCAAGCTCCAGCAAGTTTTCGAAAGCCTCTTCCAGGCTTTTTTGATTTTTGAGGCCATCCTCTTCTTCAATCCATGTAATGCCACTGGCCATGGAAGAAAATAGTCGCGCGTTGGCTTCTTGATGGCCATCCACGGCACCGCTCCACGGAATGGTCAGCGCCGGTATTCCAAACGCCGATAGTTCGGCCAGAGTGGAGGCTCCCGCCCTGCAAACTACCGCGTCGCAGAGCGAATAAAAAGGGGCCATATCCCAGCGTCGCCCTACAAATTCCACTCCCGCCGCGTGGAAATTTTCCGGCTGGTCGCCCAGCACAACGAACACGCATTTTTGCCCGGTTCGTCCGGCTTGACCTGCTGCGCCGCACGATATTTTATTTACAAGAGCCGAGAGAGGTTTGCTTCCCAGCGAGCCTCCGATAACGCCTATAACAAAATCGCCGTCTTGTATTGTGATTTCCAGTGCGGAAGCGGCATCCTGCCTTGAAAGCCTCCTGAGAGAGCGCACGGGAACGCCAACGTGAGTCGCGCCGCTTACCCCACGGCACTCGCTCCACCCTGAGGTTACGGGAACGCCGATGCGTGAGGCCAGCTTGGTCACCTTGCCGGCGCAGGCGTTTTGTTCGTGAGCGATTGTTGGTATGCCAAGCCATTTGCAATATAAAAGAGGCGCGAACGACACATAACTGCCGAATAAAAAACACATGTCCGGTCGCTCCTGCCGCAAAAAAAATCTTGTATCCATGAAAGAGCGAAAAAAGAACCAGGCGCTCCGTCTGAGGCTGCTCCACAGAGTTCCGGCGAGAGGGGAGGATGCCACGTTGAGCGAATGCGGCTCAATACCGTGCGAGGCGTAAATTTCTATTTCCAGAGGCCGGTTTCCCGACATATAAACGACACTCTCCGCTTTGCCGTTGTCCAGTATCCAACGCCCGAAGGCCATAGCAGGGAAAATATGCCCTCCGGTTCCGCCCGCGACAATCAATACTTTTCTCATTTTTTTGTTTTGTCCATGTTTTTTATATTTCCCACGAGCGTTCTCTCCGCAATGGCCTTCTGCCGGAAGGATATCTGCTGGCCTGCGCAGGTGCTGGCAATTCGTCACGCTCCCACAGCGCGGGATGCTGCCTGTAGCGTGGAGGGGAGACTACGCGGACAGACGCGGTCTCACGCTGCGCATGGGCTGACATGGAAAGCTCTCTCGCAATGCGCACCAAAATGCCAACTCTCACCCACATGATGACGATGGAGGTTCCGCCCAGGCTGACAAACGGTAGAGGGATACCGGTAAGCGGCATCAATTGCATGACTCCGCCTAAATTGATGATCATCGGAAACAGCACGGACGCGCTAAGCCCCCAAATCAGGACGGATACGTACTGGTCGTCTGTACTCCTGTAAATCATGTAAGCTTTTAAGGTCCAAAAAGCGTAAAGCATGACAATGACGAGTGTGCCAACCAGACCGAATTCCTCGCCTATCGCCGGAAATATGTAGTCCGTGTGGGCCGCCGGAAGAAAATTAAGCGTTTGAAGTCCTCTTCCCACGCCCACGCCAAAAACGCCGCCGTTGCTGAAAGCTACCAGCCCCTGAATGACTTGAAAACCTCTGTTCATAGGGTCATCCCACGGATTGAGAAAGGCGAAAAGCCGCCTCATGCGGTATTCTTCGGAGTAAATCATGAATACGAAAATCACCAGCAGAAACACCCCTCCGATGAGGGGGTATTTCCAGCCCCTGTTTACAACGTGCATGGATACGCATATGGCGAACACGAGTATTATGCCTCCCATATTCGGCTGAAAAAACAGCGGAGCGGCTGAAATTATGGCTATTGATAAAGTCGGTTTGATGAAGCGCTCCAGACCTTCTCGTTTAGAGGCGGAGAGGCGGTCGGCTAAAAACAGCGGAATCGCCAGCGTCAAAATTTCCAGCGGCTGAAATTGCAACCCGAAAATGGCCAGCCACCTGCGAGCGCCTCCTACTCGCACGCCCAGACTGGGGAAAAGTGTTAGAATTGTTAATATCAGAGCGAACAGCCACAACAGCCAGCTCAACCGGCGCATCAGCGATAGAGGCACCAGACAGCAAAAATACATCAGCATCAAGCCGATCCATAAAAACTGGAATTGCCTGAACGCCTGCCAGTAAAACGCAAGCCCGCCTATTTGGCCGCTTCTCGACGTTAGAGAAGCGATCATTATTATTCCCCCCAGGCTTAAAAGCAGGGGAATAACCCATAATGGCCAATGACTGCCCGTAGCGCGTTTTTCGTATGCCGATGGCAGCTCGGCCAGACTGTATTCACGCGGGTCGTCCCAGCGCTCCGCTTCTTCGCGGCTAAGCGCCCATATTTCTGACGATGGCACAGAAATGCTCTCCTCTTTTTTTGTAATTCGGGTACATATCCCAGCTTGTGCAGGCCGGAGAAAGCAATACTACCATTCCAGATTTGGCGAGTTTGCGCGCCTGGTTTACCGCCGCTTCCATGCCGTCTGCCTTCGAGATCGCGCCAAATCCGGCGTTTCTTAAAGCCGCCTCAATGCGGTCTTTTTCTTCACCTATTAAAACGGCGGCCTCGGCCTCGCGTTTAACTGTCTCGGCCAGAAACCCGTAATCCTCACCCTTGCCTTTTCCTCCCAAAATGACGACTTTACGACCTTGTATGGAGGTTAGGGCCGCGACCGACGCAGCCACGTTGGTTCCTTTCGAGTCGTCCACGTAAATTACGCCATTGATTGTTCCCGCCAGTTCGCAGCGGTGCGGCAAAGGCTGAAAATCCTCCAAAAGTCCTTTTATTTTTGTGTCGGAAACGCCGATGTCCAGCAAATGCATAGCAGCAAGAGCCATTGCTATATTTTCAAGGTTGTGATTACCCAAAAGCGACGTGTCGTTATACCGGAAAAGAAGGCGTTCTTCCTGTGGAAGTCGTAAGATCGCGGAATCTTTACCCATAAAAATATGGCCCTTTGCTTCGCTTTTCAGGCGTTCATCCCAACTAAGGGCAACTATTTTTTCGGGCTTCGTCACGCCGGATGGGTCGAGCGATTCTTTTTCCACAGGGCAGGCGCCTCTGTAATCTCTGTCCTGCACAATCCCCCAGCCGCTGCCGTCCTGAAGAGAAAGTATCTTTGCCTTGGATGCAACGTAATCTTCATAGGTTCCATGCCAGTCCAGATGGTCGGGTGCAAGATTTGTCACCACGGCCACGCTGCTTTTGAGGTTATTTGCCCAGTGAAGCTGAAAACTGCTCAATTCCAGAACCGCGTAATCGTAACTCTCATCAGTGAAGAGTGGCAGAGGTGCGCCTATATTGCCACCCACGGCAGTTTTGCAGCCTATTTTTTGAAATATATGACCGGAAAGCGAGGTCAGCGTGCTTTTGCCATTGCTTCCTGTAATTCCTATAATGCGTCCTTTGATATGAGGCATGACGAAATCCAGTTCGCCAATGATGGGCAAGCCGCGTCGTTCGGCTTCTTTAACACATGCTGCGAAAGGTGGTATGCCGGAACTGAGCAGCAATGCGTCGGCCTCGAAAGCGCGCTCGGTGTGTCCTCCCGCCTCCCATTTGATGCCGGAGTTTTTCAACTGTTCGGCAGCGTCAGGCTCAAGCGTTTTTTTCTCCTCCGAAACAAAAACTTTCGCGCCGAGTTTATGCGCGAAGAGAGCTAGCGCGATTCCGCTTATGCCTGCTCCTATGACGGTCAGACGGCCTGTGTTGATATTATCTATCTTCATTTTAAGCCCCCCATATGGAGGCGCACAGAGCGGCTGTCAGCGCGGCTCCCGTGGCGTGAGCTAGTAAAAAGCGCATGGTGACAGTCGTTTCACTCCAACCCGCAAGCTGAAAATGATGATGCAGCGGTGCCATCCTGAAAACCTTTCTGCCGAATTTTCTGATTGATACTATCTGCACCGCCGACGACAGAAGCTCCACGCCAAAGATGAATCCGGCCGGTATCAGCGCCATGATCATTCCGCCGCCCATGCAAATCGCAACGAGAGCGCCGCCCAGAAAATGCGAGCCGGCGTCGCCCATGAAAATGCGTGCGGGGTGGATGTTATAAAAGAGGAATCCCGCGACCATGCCAAAAAGCACAGCGAATCTGCTGTACCAGAATTCCGGTACCGGAAACGTAAATATGCAGGCCAGCGTACCAAGTGAGATTAAAAACGCGCCGCCAGCTAGCCCGTCAAGGCCATCTGTGACGTTGACTGCGTTCATCATGCCTGCTGTGGCAAGGATGGCAAGCGGAACCAGAAGCCAGTCCGGGCTGTAAACTCCAGGCCACAGAGAAAGCACGCCAAGCGATCTGGCCCAAAACGTCCATACCGTGGCGACTAATAACTGAACGGACAGTTTGCGCAGGCTTGAAAAACCTTCGCTCGATTTTTTGGAGAGTTTCAGCCAGTCGTCAGTAAGCCCTATCAGGCCGCAGGCAATCGGCAGAGACCAGAAAAACAATGCCTCCGACAGGAATGGTGCTTCCGCGCTCCTTTGAGCTACCGCGAGAGCCACAATTGCCGTGATAACAAAAGCTAATCCTCCGAGCGTTGGTGTGGCTCCCTTAGTTTCAACGTCTATCCCAACGCCATAACTTTTTTGAGTTTGGCTGACGCGCATACGAAGCTGAAAGCCGATCAAAAAACGCACCAGCGCGGCTCCTCCGATAAAACTCAAAACACCGGCAAAAACTGCATATCCCATTTTTCTCAATCCTGTCTGCTCTGTCTGCACAAATTGGTTTCTTGTTCTTTTAGTTGCTTCCGCTGCTTTTACTACTTCGTGGTACGTAACCACTCTTCGACCGCGTCGGCGTCGCTGTAGGGGATTTTTTGATCTTTTATGGTCAAAAACTTCTCTGGCCCTTTGCCTGAAATGACCAGAACATCCTCCGGCCCGGCGATGCTTAGAGCCGTAGCGATTGCCTCTTTTCTGTCCAGAATGATCTTGTACTTTACTTCTCTGTCTGTTTTGTCCGTTTTGCTTGAATCCCTGATTCTTTTTTCGATGCCCTCAACGATGCTAGCCGCGATCAGCGCGGGGTCTTCGTCGCGCGGGTTGTCCATTGTGACAAGCACAAGGTCGGCCAGAGAAGCAGCGACTTCGCCCAGCGCCGGGCGGTTGGATTGGTAACGCCCGCCTCCGTGGCCGAAAACCGAGATCAGCCTGCCCGTACAAAAATTACGCACCGCAGACAACACGTTACGCAAGGCCTCAGGCGTGTGCGCGAAATCTATTATGCAGCAGGCCCCGTTCGGAATGCGGTGTTTTTCCAGCCGCCCCGGCACCTGAGGAATTTCGGACACACCCTTCGCTATAGCTCCATCACAGAGCCGTCCTCTCAGCGCGGTCACTGCCGAAAGCACGTTTGAGACGTTGAAATCGCCAACCAACGGGCTGGTAAGCGAGATTTGCCTGCCATCGTTAACTTTAAACGAAGAGCCGTTTCTGTCCATTCGCAGGTCGTAGACGTTAGACATGGAGAAACCCTTCGCGTCTGAAAATTCTTTTAAGAGGCGCGCGCCATACGAATCATCGGCGTTTATAGCGGCGAAGCGATCTTTTTTGGAATATTTTGTGAACAAAAGGCGCTTGGCCTGAAAATAATTTTCCATGGTTCCATGAAAATCGAGATGTTCAGGATTTAGATTTGTAAACACGACAACGTCAAACAGGCATCCGTCAAGGCGGCCTATGTAGAGTCCGTGGGAGGAAGTCTCCATGACGCACGCACCGCATCCGTTTTTCACCATGGCTGCTAAGAGGCGCTGAACGTCGCAGCTTTCCGGAGTGGTTCTTTCCGCGTCAACTTCGCGCACGCCGTCGCTCTCAACGATAGTGCCGATCAGCCCGGTTTTTATACCGGCGGCTTGCAAGATGCTGCGTATAATATACGTGGTGGTGCTCTTGCCGTTTGTGCCTGTGACCCCCAACATCAACATTTTTGAACCAGGGTTTCCATATATTAAAGATGAAAGCTCTCCCATCACGGGGCGGGTGGATTCAGTCAAAATCACCGGCAGGTCGGTTTCGACGGGGCGCTCACAGACAACGGCCACTGCTCCCGCGTCTTTCGCTTCCGATATGTATTGGTGACCGTCGCTTTTTTCGCCTTGCACGCAGCAAAAAATTGCTCCAGGCGTTACTATCCGACTGTTGGAAAAAACGTCGGATATGAAAGGGTCAGCGCCGTTGCTGTTGACAGTAATTTTGAATCCTTTTTCTTTCAGTGCCTGCGCGGCGGATGAAAAATTCATAGCGCTTCACTCCTCTACGACTCGAAAATTCCCAAACCTGCCATGTCCTCTACTATTCTCCTGAAAGCAGGGGCGGCTACTTCTCCTCCAAAAACCGCCCTGCCGGACGGTTCGCCTATGACGATGAGCATCAGGTATTGCGGATTGTTATATGGCCAAAAACCTATGATGGACGACACGTAGCGCCCTCTGACGTATATGCCTCTTTCAGCGACCTGCGCCGTGCCTGTTTTGACAGCTATTTGGGTGACGGGTGAATTGGCCTGCCGCCCAGTTCCGTGAAGCACGGTATCCCGCATTGTCGTTCGCAGCCACCTGCTGGTTTCAGGCGTCAATACGTCGCGGATGACCTTCCGTCTGCCGCGATAAACTACCTCGCCTCTTGAATCAACGGCTTCCTGAACTATAAAAGGGCTTAATAGCCTGCCGCCGTTGACCACGGCTCCCATGGCCATAGTAAGCTGCAAAGGCGTCACGGAAATTCCCTGTCCTATTGAGATATTTGCTGGAATAACGCCCCACCACTGACTGGGAGACCTGATAAGGCCGCTTTCCACGCCGCTCAGTTCGATATCACTGGCCCTTCCGAAGCCCCAGTTGAGGAGCGTGCGATACATATCCACAGCCCTGCTTCGCATCCCTATTTTGGCCATGCCAACGTTCGACGACCTAATAAGAATGTCGGAGGGCGTAACCCTGCCCATCGGCCTGTGGAAAACCTCGGAAATTGTGCCATCGGCAATCCTGATTGTGGCAGGGGTGTTGAAAACCTCGTTCTTGCGTACCAGACCGTCTTCTATGGCTATGCCCATGTAAATTGTCTTGAATGTGGAGCCAGGCTCGTAAACTCTTCCTGTTACGTTGTTGACGATGTTTGCCGGGTTGGCGAGTTCGACGCGATTATTGGGGTCGAACGTTGGCCAGCTTGCCATTGCAAGCACAGCGCCGGTGTTTGGGTCGATGCATATAGCGGCTCCCCATCTGGCGTTGTGTCCCGCCGCGGTTTCATTCAAATGCCTTTCCACGATATATTGAATTCTGGCGTCAATGGTCAACGTGACTGAAGGAGTATGCGAGTGGGCCGCTTCGTCTCCGGTTATCAGAGATCGTCCGCCCGACTGTCGGATCATTATTCTGTATCCACTCGGCCTGTAAAGCACGGAATCCCAAGCCAATTCAATGCCTGCCTGGCCGCTGTCGTCCGCGTTGCTGAAGCCCAAAACATGTGCTAGAAGGCTCCCATTGTGGTATACCCTTCTGGTTACTCTTTCCTCAAATACGCCCCTGAGATTTAATGCTCGTATTCTTTCAGTTACTTCAGCTGAGGCTCTTCTTATCAGTCTGACGTAGCGCCCTTCAAGTGGGCCAGATATTCTCCTGAATATATGTTCAGGTATCAACCCTTCGAGTGCCGGTGCGTCTGACTGCGACCAGTATGCCGGGTCGATGAAAAAACCGGAGGCAGGAACCGACGAGGCCAGATAATTGCCTCTGCTGTCCCGAATAACCCCTCGGACGCCTCTGACAGGGGTGCGGCTCCAATATTGACGTTGAGCCTGTGAAAGCACGCGATGGTCAGGAAAGCAATGATATTGAACCAGCTTGAATATAACAAAGCCGAAGAAAGCTATGAAAAAAATCCAAGGGCTAACGGTATAGCGTTTTGACATCGTGCTATTCATGAATCAAAAATTTAGGCTCAGTTTGCTGTGAAACCGAAAAAAGCAAACATGCTGTAGCGCCATCCTCTTTGAGGTTCCGACTGGGGGGCAGGGGAGTCTGCCATACGGGTGCGCTGTATATGCACCACTTCCTGTGTGCCAGCGACCATGCCGAGGTGTTCTCTGCAAAAGCTATAAATTCTGATGGGCGAAGTCAGGCCGGATAAGACCTGCCGAAGCTCTGTCTCTTCGATGGTATAACGCACGATATTTCTTTCCAGTCTGCCCAGACGTAGTTCCAATTGCGCGGCATTGAACCGGAAAAGGCCCAAAATGCCAAGTATGGCAATCGTAAACGTGACAACCACAAGTGCGGATGACACAAAGAAAGGTTTGGACGAAACATTCTGCTGATTCCTGTTCATGACTTCTACCTCCTTGGGCGTGTTTTAAAATTTAGAACGAGCCGATTATTTTCTCCACTTTTCTTCCTTTTCTCCGAAAAACCGGAAAGCCCGAAGTTTGGCGCTACGCGCCTTGTGATTTTTTTCTATCTCCTCCGTGTCGGGGAGGACAGGGCGCCTTGTCAGGACAATCCCCCATTTTTTCTCTTTTTCCCATTCCCTGAAAGCATGTTTGACGATGCGATCTTCCAGCGAGTGGTACGACACTATTACGACAATCGCGCCTGGAGCTGCTATTTCTTTTACGGATGCCAGAGCTGTTTCAAGCTCATCAAGCTCGTTGTTTACGTGAATCCTGAGCGCCTGAAAAACGCGCCGCGCGGGATGCGTTCCCATTTTTCTCTGCACTGGCGCTGGAAGTACGTTCCGTATAAGCTCCACAAGCTCCCCTGTTGTTTCAAAGATGCCCCCGCGTTTGCGGTGTTCTTCTATTCCCCGCGCTATCTGGCGGGAAAAATGCTCTTCCCCGTACAGCCAGAAAATATCAGCTAAATCCGTCACTGAGGCATTATTAACCACGTCCGCCGCTGTTCTGCCTGCGTTAGAGTTCATTCTCATGTCCAAAGGGCCGTCTGTTTGAAACGAAAACCCGCGATCCGCCTCAGTCAATTGCATGTTCGACACGCCAAGGTCGAATACCAGAGCGTCAAATGGTGCGAATTCCGCCAGGCTTTCTCCAATTCCGCCAAAATTTCCGTGCAGCGCTATGAAGCGCGGAGCGTAGCCTGAAAGCCTGCTTTTAGAAAACTCGACGGCGCGTAAATCCCTGTCCAGAGCGTAGACCTGCGCGCCTGTAAACGTCTGTAAAATTTCCTCGGAATATCCCCCAAGCCCAAGAGTGCAGTCGGCAATTTTCAATTTTTTGCCTGATTTTTCTACTTCGCCTGCTTTATCTGCATTGCCTGCTAAGTCAATAGACCGCATAAGCTCAATAACCTGGGACAGCAGAACTGGTTCATGCGTCATTTTTTAAATGCCCAATTCCTTCAATTCCTGCTCAAGCTCTGAGAGGTTTTCTAGGGTAGAGCTTTCCTTTTCTTTCCTAAGCCTGGACAGGTTTTCCAGGGTGAAATTCTCCCTGTCTTTCCAGAGCTGTTTGTCCCATATTTCTATGTGGGTGGGGAGCTTTATAAACTTCACGTCCTGTCCGAAGCGGGCATATTGGCGAAGTTCGGCGGGCAAAAGAATCCTTCCCGCGCTGTCTATGTTTATTTCTTCCTCATCCATCATGATACGCAGCGCGTTTCTTGTTTGGGACGACAGTGAAAAATAGGAGATTCCCTTGATTTTTTCCTGTAGAGCGCTCCATGCTTCTTTGGAATAAAGAGCCAGATATTCCTCTATGCCTTTGGTGACATAAACAACATCACCCAGCTTCTCTCGAAGCTTGGCAGGGAGAACTATACGCCCCTTTGAGTCCAGTTTATGCTCGCTCACATGATTCCCCACTTTGTAACATTTAATTGCACTTTGTGACACTTTTACCCACCTAGGAACTATATCATCAATCCCCAATAATGAAAAGGACGTTAGCCCAATTTGAAGCTGGGTCTAACGTCCTTTTTTAAGTAGGTATTTTTTATTAGGGTTGAAGGGGGGCTGAAAAAGGCAAACAACATTAGCTTAAAGTCTGTTTAATATCATTTTTCACAAGGCACCACTCCGGCGCTACACGCCACTCTTCTAAGGAAGGGAATTGAAAACGCCTGCCTTAATTCCCTTCTTTAGGAGGGGTGCCTGAAGGGCGGGGTGGTGTTTTTTCCAGATTTTAAACAGGCTCTTTAACTTAATATCAAACGAGCGGCTCATAAGCCGGGTTCTGTGTTCAGACGGTCATTTATCTGTGAAGCGCCTCGCGGCGTTCCTAAGGGTTAATTAACCCATGCGGTCGACCCAGAGGTCGGCGGGCAGCCTCATCCCTCTCTATTCGACCTTGCTCCAGATGGGGTTTGCCAGGCATGCGACTTACATCGCATCCGGTAGGCTCTTACCCTACCTTTTCACCATTACCCGAAAACGGGCTGTTTGTTTTCTGTGGCACTTTCCTTCAGCTCGCGCCGACCGGACGTTATCCGGCATCTTGCCCTGCGGAGCCCGGACTTTCCTCCCCAGCGCCGTTTAAACGACGCCAGAGCGACCGCCAGAGCCGCTCGTTAAGGGGTATTGTAACACGATGGGAGCTTCTTTTTTGTGATATTGCCGCGTGAATATCGCGTGAGGCCGCAGCATAACATTTTTTAAAGCCAGTAAAAATTCCATGATAAAATACTTCTGTATGTAAAAACATTCCAAACCGTAGAGAGGGGGAGGTTTCAAACAGTATGAGGACAGGAAATAGCCACCCTTCGGAACAAATTTACGCATTGGTATCAAGTTTGTAAGTTGGAAAAAAGCGGTTTCGTTATGTTTTATGTGTCTATCTCAGAAAGGAATGGTAAACAATGCCAGAAGGATTTGTTATGACAGTTCCGCAAATCATTATGCTTGTTACGCTATTGTTAATGCTCACCGGCAGAGTGCCCCTTTACCTGACGGCCTTTACAGGGTCAACCATCGCAGCCGCCATGGCATTCCCATGGACCAGGCCAATACTCACTGAAGGAGGTGCTGCAGTTACAACTCGTGTTGAAGGTTTACTTAATGGCGAAGTAGTCCGCGCATTTAGCCAAACTGTTATCACTTACCCTGAAGGTGAGGCAATCGTCGGAGTAGGCCGGACTGTTACCGGTTTGCTTATAGGTAGTTTGCACCCTGTCATCCTTGACATGATGGGAGTTCTCGTATTTATCGGCATTATGGAAAAGGCGGGATTTCTCAACGCCATCATTGTGAGGATAATGCAATTCGGTGAAAAAGTAGGCAGAGGCCCCGGTGTTTGTACTGCGGGAGGTATTGCGGCGGGTATGATCGGAGGCCTGACGGGGTTTACTCAGCCTGCTATAACGGCTGTTATCACTGGCCCGCCTGCTATAGAGCTTGGCGTGGATAAAGACAAAGTGGCCGGTGTCATAGCTCATGCAGGGCATCTTGGCAATTTCGGCGGCATTACCCACCCCACCATAGTTGCCGTTGTAGCCACGACCCAGCTCCGTTTTGAATGGTTTGGTTGGGGCTGGATTAACGTCATAGGCGCTATCGTGGCTTTATCTATTTTCTGGTGCAGCTATGTCCGCATGACCCGTAGCATGAAAAAAGAGCATGGCGATGTACCTGCCGCTGTTTCTGGCGCTATCGACAAACTTGTTGCTGAATCCGGTATTTCGTTTAAGAAGGCCATAACCCCGTTTGTCGTCCTTATCATTGGCTTTGTCGCAGGCTTCCCAATTGCTGCAGTAGGCGTAGGCTCGGCTTTGCTTGTAGTAGCAATGACCAGTTGGGATTTCTTCGCCGGTGAAAAAGCTATGCTGGAAGGTTTATCCAGAATAACCGTTCCTATCTTTGCCACAGTTTCATTCATGTATATGTCCGGCGTTATTGCCGCAGTCGGACTGACAACCGTGGTCACGAATGCGCTGGGAGTATATCTGGAAGCGTATCCCATACTTATTATGTTTATTGTTGGCTCCATTGCCGGATTGATAACCCAGTCCAACGGAGCTTCCGCCGCTATTGTGATCCCGGTTTTGACTATAGTCCTTCAAATGCCGGGTGTTCACCCCCTTACCGCTGCTGTTGCTGCGGCTGGTGGCCCAGCCATCATGCAGTACTACCTGACGGGCGGGCCTGTTGCCGCACTTGCCACAGTCATTCCCGTTATACCGGGTTCTGACCTTAAACTTGCCAACCGCTTCCAAAGGCCCTCCATACTATTTGGTATGCTGGTGCTGGGTATTATCACAGCAGCTCTTTCGGTAATCCTTTAATATCGAAAAAAGCGGGCCTGGAGTTTATACTCCTGGCCCGCTTTTTAGTGCCTTAACATCGTAAAGCACTGAATATATCAGAACGAGGAGAATAATCACATGCAAAACGCGAAAAAGAAAATCGCCGTCTTTTACACAGGCGGCACAATCTCAATGAAAAAGGACGATGGCGGCGGAGTTAATCTGCAAAGCAGCAACCCGCTCACCAGCGGCGTTGATAAAATGATGGACGATTTTTTAAACGCCCACAACATCGAGTTAGTTAAGGAGCAGGTATTCGGGGCTCCGATTCCATCGTCTTATATGACTGAACAGCATATGCTGAAACTGCGTAACGCGATTTTGGAAAAAATCAATTCAGAGAAAGTGAGCGGAGTTGTCGTAACGCACGGAACGGATACGCTGGAAGAAACCGCCTATTTCCTTGATATCACCGTCGGGCATGCTGTGCCTGTTGTTATCACCGGCTCCATGCGTTCTTCCGACGCGCTTGGCTCTGACGCTGTGTACAACTACCAATGCGCGCTAAGAGTGGCGGCGAGCGACGAAGCAAAAGGCATGGGCGCGATGGTCGTCCTCAACGGCGACATACATGCTGCCCGCAGCGTAACTAAGACGCATACCACAAATTTGGCAACATTCCAAAGCCCAGGCTTTGGCCCTGTCGGAACCGTCACGGAAAAAAGTGTTGTGTTTGGCCGGAAATTAGTTCCGAGCGCACACTACGACGTTAAGAGCATGACAAAAAACGTTATGCTGATAAAAGCTTTTGCAGGGATGAACACGTTGATTTTCGAGTCTCTTGAAGCTCTGGGAGAGCAACGGCTTTCGAAAAACAAGCCTTACCCGATTGACGGCCTCGTTATTGAAGCCTTTGGGGCGGGCAATCTGTGTCCGGTTATCGTTGACGGCCTGAAAAAACTGGAAGCCAGAAAAATTCCGATGGTGCTTGCTTCTAGATGTCTGCACGGCTCTGTTCAGGATATTTACGAATATGCAGGCGGCGGGAAAAACCTGAAAACGAAAGAATTTAAGGACATTATTTTTTCAAACGGCCTGAACGGCCAGAAGGCTCGCCTGAAGCTTGCCGTCCTCCTGGAGAAGACATCGAACCCGAAAGAAATAGAAGAAGAGTTTGCCAGATAAACAATGATTCAATAAAAAGCCCTGACGAAACAGGGCTTTTTTATTCATCGTCTTCTTCCATTTCGGCACTGGCCTCATCGTAGGGCTTTAAGATAACCCCTTCGGCGTTTGCGGCTTTAGCGATGATTTTATACATCTTTTTTGAATTGGTGCGGAGTGCCATTTCCGCCAGCATAATCAATAGAACCTTTGTTTCGTATGCCATTTGTAAATACCTCCCTTGCTCTAGGTTTCAAATATTTTATAATGTGCGCGAGGTTCTTTAATTTTCCCAAATTCTCAGGCGCTGTCAATAAGCAAGAATAGGTTTGTATTCCTCTGGCTAATATAACAAGAAAGGGTGTTGTTGATGCTTCCAAACGAAGCGGTTGAATTTGAGCGGTTTATAAAAACAGAGAGGTGTAATTCACGCGGGTTCAGAATTTTGGGTTATGCCATAGTTATTGCAGTGGTATTTTTTATCGCCGCCGGTGAAGCAGGGGCGGACTCCAGCGCGATTCAGGCTGACGGAGTATCGCTGATGGCTGCTATGATCAGCGATAACAACCTCGAAATAGTAACCAGGCTGATTAACGCCGGAGTGGTTGATGCCAATGCAGTAATCGAAGACGGAATTACGCTATTGATGCACGCGGCGATGGTGACTGACAATCCTGAGATAGTAACCACGCTTCTTGATGCAGGCGCGGATGCGAGGATAAGAAATAACGCGGGAGAGACAGCGTTAGACATTGCCAGAAGACAATACGTATCTGGCCAACAGCGAAGCTTTCAGGAGGTTATACGAGGCCAGTTTTTGACGTCTGTGCTACCTCAACAACAAAGAGGTAAAAGCCATATGTTAGAATGTTTGTAATTTAGGACTTTTCCATGTGCGGTTTGTTGTGATAAACAATGATGAAAGAAGGGCGTTACGTATGATCGCCAGTGGTTTGGATTTCGATTGTTTAACTAAAACTATCTTCATACTTGAAAAACATGCACCGTCTGAAACTATATGTCTGACTTTTAGCGATATTTGTGACATCGTTGACCAAAAACATACAGAGCATCGTCTCTGTCTCTATACCACGTACAGGGCGACCTCGCTGCTAGATGGATAATAACGGGCTTATAATGGCGCTCCACTCGATCGCTTAGGTATTTTCTTCATCTATCAAAATAGCACCCCATGTGTGGCTCAGTTTAGTAGATTTCAAATGGTGGCCCCAACGGGGTTCGAACCCGTGTTTTAGCCTTGAGAGGGCTACGACCTAGACCACTAGTCGATGGGGCCTTTCTTTGGAAATTAAAACAAGGAAATTAAAAAATTATGGCTGGGGAACAGGGACTCGAACCCCGATTGCCTGATCCAGAGTCAGGAGTGCTGCCATTGCACCATTCCCCAAAAACAAATACAACGGGGGCAATTTTATCAAAAACGGGCTTATTGTCAATGCTTTCATTTCAAGTGATATGCTTAACACAATAAAAACGCGCCAGACGTACTGCGGCGCTTAATAAAAACAACGCGGTTTTCCGTAACCCCGCACTCGTTTTTTGACTTGCTCCAGATTATAATCCAGAGTTATGGAGGAGATTATCGTGAGCTTGAAGACAGAACTGGACTTAAAAGTGGAAATGGGCTTAAAAATAGAACTGGCGCGTTTTATCTGTGATGAAGTTCGAAACGCGAAAGACAGAAATTTTTTCAGGGAGCCGTTAATAGGGTTTGCTTCAGCGTCAGACCCTTTGTTTTCTCAACTGCCTGAAATAGTGGGAAAGCATCATGTTCAGCCGCGAGACCTCCTGCCTTCGGCGCGGACGGCTGTGGCGTTTTTTATTCCGTTTGCATCATCTATTGTACTAGCCAACCGCGAGCCGCCGGTCGCCCGTGAATGGGCGGAGGCTTATGTCAAAGCGAACGCGCTTATCAATTCAATATGCGAAAAAGCAGTCGCTTTTCTTGCGGAAAAACAAATAGAGGCTGCCGCTATTCCAGCGACTCACACATACGATTCAGAAACGCTTTTGGCTTCTTGGTCTCATCGAAGCGTTGGGTTTATTGCCGGGCTTGGGCGTTTCGGGCTGAACCGGATGCTTATAACGGCCAAGGGCTGCGCTGGGCGTTACGGGAGCTTTGTTTTTGCCGAGGATGTTATTCCCGACAAACGGAGTGAAAATGAGTTTTGCATCGGCCTAAGCTCTGGAAAATGCCGCTACTGCCTTAATGCCTGCCCTGCCGAAGCGTTGTCGCGGGAAGGGTTGGAACGCCACAACTGCAACAACCTGTTGCTGGAAAACAGCAAGAGCTTTACGGAGATAGGTTTGTGCGACGTGTGCGGCAAATGCGCCGTTGGGCCGTGCGCGATTTTGGCCGATTAGCTTCACATTCTGTTCTATGAGGGGGAGTTTTTATGCGTTACGTTTTATGTTTGTTGTTCGCGTGTTTTTTGCTGGCGGCTTTGTTCTCACCAGCGAGAGCGACGGCTTCGGAGCAAGGTGCTTCTGTGCCTGCTAACGGCATGGCATACCGCGAGGAGGCTGAGAGGATCGCGCGCGACGAAACTGCCAATGCGGTCAATGCTTTTGCGATAGACGTATATCAGCAATTGGCGGGTGGCGGCGGCAATATATTTTTCTCGCCTTTCAGTATCTCTTCCGCTCTGGCGATGGTTTATGCTGGTGCGAGGGGTGAAACCGCCGAGGAAATGGCAAACGTGCTGCATTTTGCCGAACTGGGGCAAGCAGTTCATTTGGCGATGAATGATTTACAGTGGCGTTTTAATTCCATCCCAGAGGAAAGCGGCTCTCTCAACATAGCCAACAGGCTGTGGCTTGATGCTCGTGAAAACCTAACTTCGGATTTTAAGGAGCTAATTAATGAATTTTACGGCGCGGGCGTGGAGGTTTCCGATTTTTTGAACAACTACGAGGCGGAGCGCGTAAAAATTAACGACTGGGTTGCGCATGAAACCCGCGACAGGATAAGAGATCTGCTGCAAGAAGGTAATCTCACCCCCGATACTGTGCTGGTTTTGGTCAATGCCATTTACTTCAATGCGGCCTGGCAGGTGCCGTTCGAGAGGGCGCTTACCAGAGAAGAGCCATTCCGCACGGGGATAGGCGAACAGCATGACGTACCCATGATGCGCCGGACTGTACATTTCATGTACGGCGAAAATGAGTACGCTCAGTTGATAAAGGTACCTTATGACATGCCAGGGTTTTCCATGCTGATACTTCTGCCGAGGGAAAACGAGGCTTTCACGCAAATGGAGGAGCTTGAAAATCAGCTTACGCACGAAGCGCTGGCTTCGTGGAGGTTGGATATGGGCTTTTCACAAGTGGCGCTGCGGATGCCGAGGTTCAGAGATGAACAGCGTTACGCGCTGGGCGATGTTCTTCAAAGACTGGGAATGAACCTGGCTTTCACCGCTAACGCCGATTTCTCCGGCATGGTGAAGGAGCCGCGCGACGGTCCTCCTGTTCATATGGATTTTGTTGTTCATAAGGCGTTTATTGAGCTTGACGAAGAGCGGACTGAAGCGGCAGCGGCCACGGGAATCGGAATATCGGCTACATCGGCGCGAATAGACCCGGAGCCGATAATAGAGTTCAACGCAGATAGGCCGTTTATCTACTGCATTATTGACGATGAAACCGGGTTGATTTTATTCATGGGGCGCATGGAACGGCCTTAATAATTTTACGGGGGTATGAGCAATTCGCATACCCCCTTAACAAAAAAAGCAAAAAGTAAGGTTTACTGCATGTACACTCTGCTCCACTCGAACATGCCAAGCGCAGCCGCGACGCCTGCGTTGAGGGAACCCACGACTCCTCGTACAGGGATTTGGACAAGCTGGTCGCAGCTTTCGCTGACAAGGCGGGACAGGCCTTCGTCTTCGGCTCCAATCACAAGGGCTGTTCTGGCCTGAAAGGGCGTTCCCCCCCACAGAGAATTTTCGGCTCCTTTTTCCATGCCGACCGTCCAGAATCCGGCGGCTTTCAACAGCTCTATGCAGCGCGTAACGTTCACGACAGGTATCATAGGCACGCGCATGGCCGCTCCTGCGCTTACTTTCACTACTGTGCCACCGGGGAGGGCGGAGCGCCGTTTTGGGAAAACCACAGCCGCCGCGCCCGCAGCCTCAGCCGAACGCACAACTGACCCCAGGTTATGCGGGTCTTCGATATGATCAAGCACAACGATTAAAGCCGGTTTATTTTCAGGTAGGTTTTTCAGGAAAGGCTCCAGTTCCAGCAGTTTAGTCTCTGTAATGCGGCACGCCACGCCCTGGTGGCGCACTCCGGGGCAAAGGGAATCCAACGCTTCAGGGGCTGCCATCTGGTACACGACTTTACTGGCACGCGCCGCGTCAACCAGTTCATCCAGAAAAGGAGGACGCGTATTGTTGGCTATAATCAGCTTTGTGCAGCGGCCTGGCGAAGTCTTTACAAGATCAAGCACCGGCTGGCGACCCCAGCAAATGTCGTCCGCCGGTTCACGCACGGGGGCGCTGTTTTTTTGCCACGGTTTCGGAGGCGCGCTCTTACCGTCTCGTCTTGCTGATGGCGCTGGTTTTCCAGAATCCTGTTTTCTGCGCGGGCCGCGCGGTTTTTCGTTCCCGCCGCCTCTTGAATTAAATTTTTCTTTCATTGAAACTCACCCTTTCGATGTACTTCTCCGCAATCATAAGCTAATCGTAAGCGCAAAGCGCACAAATTTCAATTAAAAAAGTGCGAAAAAGCGCTTTTGATATCGGATATAATACATATTGATGACCCAAGCCCGGCAGGCTGGGGATTTTTCATTTCATATTCTGTATTTTCTTTTGCAGAACGGAGGCGGCATTATGATTCAACTATTAGAAACGCCGGTAGTACGGGATAAACGCAGGAACAGCATATGGCTCACGGAGGAACAGACGGACAACTTACACCTTTCCCTTCGGGTGGATCGGATATTATTTCAGAAAAAAACTCAATATCAGGATATTTTGATCGTGGAAACGCCGGAGTATGGAAGAGTTCTCATTCTTGACGGGGCCTTTCAGCTTACTGAGAGGGACGAGTTCTG